>Ga0209105_100088_pt1 | contig 31650 bp, 28 predicted proteins | sample SedPBSmetaG_FD_184158 | JGI IMG/M metagenome (GOLD analysis project Ga0209105, IMG submission 184158) | Freshwater sediment bacterial and archeal communities from Indian Creek, Illinois, USA to study Microbial Dark Matter (Phase II) -... | ecosystem: Environmental > Aquatic > Freshwater > Creek >...
TCATTTTCAGAGGCCTTATTCAAAATGAACTTAGAAAACATATGCGTGTTTTGCCCGCAGTACTGATCCAAGCCGCATTGTTTGGCTTATATCATTTGAATCTGGCACAGTTTATAATTACTGTATTGATGGGTATTCTGCTAGGGCTTTTATGTGTGTGGACAAAATCCATTTGGGGTGCTATTATAATACATGGAGTCAATAATGCCCTGAGCTTTTTGTTTGCGTGGTTTGAACCGGAAGCTACCCAAGAGAGTTATTTTTTTCTGAATTACATATTTCTTGCACTTACTACACTGATTATAGTAGCAGTAATGGTATATTTTTTCAGAAGAAGAGGAGAGGCTGCCGATCAATCCCCTCAAACAAGTGAAGTGTCTGTTTAAATCCAAATTTTTAAGAAATCTAATATTCGAAAGGAGATCTGAAGGAATGAACCAAGAAAATACCGGCGATAATGTCAGACGCGGTGCGTGGGAGAAAATAAAATTTGATTCAAATGACGGCGGGAATAAAAAAAAGTATAATACCGGAGCTTTACTGTGGCTGGCTGTTGCCATAGTTGTTTTTTTATGGCTTGCTACAGGCGTTTATACCGTAGGACCTGGTGAAGTGGGAGTCATAAGACAATTCGGCAGATTTACAGAACAAACAGGACCTGGGCTTAACTTTCGCTTCCCTTGGCCGATTCAATCTGTTAATGTCGTGAATATTTCGGCGATCAGAAGATCCGAGATAGGCTTCAGGACAGTTGAGGCGCCGGGCAGAGCGACTGAGCAGGTACGCGTAACCGAAGAATCAATGATGCTGACAAGTGATAAAAACATTGCAGATGTGCAAGTATTGGTTCTTTATCAGGTGAAAGATGCGCCTTTGTATCTTTTTGGCGCGAATGATCCTGAAAGATTTTTGAGAGTAAATACCGAGATTGCCCTTCGCAGTATCGTTGGAGGATTTAATATTGACCACATAATGACAGTTGGGCGAGCTGAAGTTGAGGCAGGAACCTGGGACTTCTTGCAGGTTTTGATGGATGATCATAATACAGGTTTGCACATAGTAGGCATTGAGTTACAGACAGTTGATCCTCCGGATGAGGTGAGAGAAGCCTTTTATGAAGTGGTTAGGGCTAAGGCTGATGAGGAACGACTAAAAAGAGAAGCGGAAGGATATGCGCTTGATGTAGTACCTCGTGCCAGAGGTGATGCCACAAGGATAATACAAGCCGCAACCGCTTATAAAGAGGAGAGAATTTTGATCGCAGAAGGTGAAGCTGAAAGATTTATATCCATACTTCAAGAATATCGATTGGCTCCCGAAGTGACAAGAAAACGCCTTCATCTTGAAACAATTGAAAGAACTCTCGCCGATGCGGAAAAATTTATAATTGATCCAAATGTGGGCGGCAATCTGACGCCTCTTTTGCCGATTACTGATTTTGGCTTACAAGCCGAGGAGGAAGAAAATGAATAAAAAATTAATATCCTCAATAGTTGCTTTCGTTGCAGTAATAGTACTCCTATTCATCTTAATTCCTTCCTTTTTGTTTATAGTCGATGAAACCGAGCAGGTTATAATTCTTCAGTTTGGCGAGTATATAAGAACGATTGACAAACCGGGACTTCATATCAGAGTGCCTTTTATGCAAACCGTTGAAAGTATGGAAGCGAGAATACTAATCGGGGATGCGCCTGCTATGGAATTTATCTCCCTCGACAAGGAAAGACTCTTGATTGATACGTATACTCGTTGGCGGATTGTTGACCCACATCTTTTTTTCATGTCAGTCCGCGATGAACACGGTGCTGCGGCAAGAGTCAACAGCATTGCGATATCGAAACTTCGCGAGGTTATTGCGACTTACAATCTTTGGGATATAATAAGCGTTCAAAGAGAGCATATAATGCAAATCGTAGGGCAAGGCGTAAATGAATTAGCTATGAGAGATTTTGGCATCGAGGTTATCGATGTAAGAATGAAAAGGGTTGATCTGCCGGAGGGAGTTCAGGAAGCTGTTTTTGCTCGAATGAGAGCCGAACGTGAAAGAATAGCCAAGGAGCATCGTGCGATGGGCGAAGAAGCTGCCATGCAAATAAGAGCGGAAGCAGACAGGCAAGTAACGGTACTACTTGCGGAAGCCGAAAAGCAAGATAGAATACTAAGAGGTGAAGGAGAGGCGAGAGCTACCGCTGTTTATGCTGAAGCTTTTAACCAGGATCCTGAACTTTATAATTTCCTGCGTTCATTGCAAGCTTATGAAAGATTTTTAGCTCAAGACGCAACTCTTGTATTAGGATCAGATTCAGAGCTTTTCAGATTTCTTGAAGACGGAAAAAGATAGTATAGAAGAATCTCATAAATAGACATATAAAGAGAAAATGCCTTCCTGAGGGAGGCATTTTGTTTTATCACCAAATTATGCGACTTCATACCTATTGTCAGCAACAAGCAGGTTGAGTACAATAACAATATATAGTATATGGCGATTTCACACATACAACAGGAGGGGTATTATGCCGATAGATAAAATACAAAAAAGAAATGGCGAGATAGTTGACTTTGATCCTAAAAAGATTAAGGATGCAATTTTTGCTGCGGCAAAGGCAGTGGGAGGAAAAGACGAACAAAGGGCTGAACATCTCGCAGATATGGTTGTAGATATAATCAAAGAGACATTCGGAGCGGGCATTCCGTCGGTTGAGGATATACAAGACATTGTCGAAAAAATTCTAATTGAGGAAGGTCACGCAAAAACCGCCAAAGCTTACATACTTTACAGGAAAAAGCGGGAAGATTTGAGAGAAGTCCGCAATTTGTTCATGGATGCCGAAAAGATGATTGAAGAATACATAAATCTTGAGGATTGGCGCGTTAACGAGAATGCAAATATGGGATTTTCTTTGCAAGGACTGAACAATCATATAGTAGAGGGAATAAGCGCAAAGTACTGGCTTAATAAGATATATCGAAAGGAATTAAGAGACGCGCATATAAAAGGAGATCTACATATACACGATTTAGGACTTCTTGCCCCTTACTGCTGTGGGTGGGACATGGAATCATTTTTAGTTGAAGGATTTAAAGGTGCTAAAGGGAAAGTCGAATCATCTCCCCCTAATCATCTGGAATCCGCATTAGGACAGCTGACAAACCTTCTCTTTACTCTTCAAGGAGAAGCTGCGGGCGCACAGGCGGTTTCAAGTCTTGATACATACATGGCTCCCTTTATACATTATGACGGATTGAATTATACTCAGGTCAAAAAAGCGATACAGCGCTTTGTTTTCAACTTAAATATACCAACAAGGGTAGGATTTCAAACTCCATTTACAAACATTACACTTGATATCGCATCTCATCCTTTACTAAAAACGCAAGCAGCTATTATAGGCGGAAAGCTTATGGATAAGTGCTACGGCGAATTTCAGAAAGAAATGGATATGTTCAACAGCGCATTTTGTGAAGTTATGCTTGAAGGCGATGGAGCAGGGAGGGCGTTTAGCTTTCCTATACCCACAATAAATATAACAAATGACTTTCCGTGGGAATCGCCGGTTGCACAATCTATTATGGAAATGACCAGAAAATTTGGCACTCCATACTTCGCAAATTTTCTAAATTCAGATCTTTCGCCCGAAGACATACGTTCAATGTGCTGCAGACTGAGGCTTGACAACAGGGAATTAAGAAGGAGAGGCGGAGGGCTTTTCGGCGCTAATCCACTAACGGGATCGATTAATGTTGTTACCATAAATTTAGCAAGGATTGGCTATACGACCAAAACACCTGAGCAATTTAAAAGACGAATCCGAAAACTGATGGAGTATGCGAAAGAAATATGCGAAACAAAGCGAATAGTTCTCGAGAGATATATGGAAGCCGGATTATACCCTTATTCGCGTCACTTCTTAAAAGGCGTAAAAGAAGCTACCGGCGAGTATTTTAAAAACCACTTCTCAACTATTGGGATTAATGGCATGAATGAAGCCTGTGTCAATATGTTTGGACAGGATATAACAACAAAGCGTGGCAACGATTTCGCTGTGGAAATCATGGATTTCATGAACAGAGTAATACAGATTTTCCAAGAAGAAACAGGGAGTCTTTGGAATCTTGAAGCTTCGCCTGCGGAAGGCACCGCTTATAGATTTGCTCGTCTTGACAAAAAGATTTATCCTAAAATCTACACAAAAGGAGAAAACGAGCCATATTATACCAATTCAACCCAGTTGCCGGTTGACTATACTCTTGATGTTTTTGAAGCATTAGAGCTGCAGGAGAAATTGCAGTCACTCTATACAGGCGGGACAGTGTTGCATTGTTTTATATCAGAAGAAATTGAAAATGCCGAAACGTGTAAAGTTTTAGTAAAAAGGATAATGGAGAACAGCAGAGTTCCGTATATCACGATTACTCCTACATTCTCAGTCTGCCCGGAACATGGCTATATATCCGGAGAGCACCCCAATTGTACTAAATGCGGAAAGGAAACCGAATTATGGACAAGGGTGGTTGGCTTTCATAGACCGGTACAGGCTTGGAACAAGGGCAAAAAGGAAGAATTCAAACAAAGGCTTGAATTCTCGGTTAGCAAAAGCCTTGACAGGACAGAAGCACTATGCTGATTGCGGGTATAGTCAAATCGTCCGTGATAGATTATCCCGGTACCATTTGTACTGTGCTTTTTACCGGTGGATGCAATTTGCGATGCGGTTATTGCCATAATCCAGAGCTTATCAATTTTACCGGAATTCCATTAAATGAGACTGAAATACTTGATTTTCTAGAAAGACGCAAAAAATTCATCGACGCGGTGTGTATATCCGGAGGCGAGCCGTGCATACAGCAAGGTTTATACGAATTTATCGAAATATTAAAAGCGAAGGGTTTCAAGGTAAAGCTTGATACCAACGGAACACGTCCGGATGTTTTAGAACGACTTATAAAAGCGCAATTGCTGGATTACATAGCAATGGATATTAAAGCACCGTTCTTCAAGTATCATAGTGTAACCGGGGCTTTTGTCGATATCAATGCGATAAAACGAAGTATTGAACTTATAAAAGGAATTAGTGTGGAATATGAGTTTAGAACAACGGTATGCAAGCCTCCTCTTGAGAGTGAGGATATAATTACTATAGCCGATGGCATCAAAGGTGTCCCAAGATACTATCTCCAACAATTCAAACAAAGCAAAAAAGCTGCTTGCGAACACGTCAACTATGCTTCATACAATCCTGATGAGCTTAAAGAAACGCTTGGAGTTATAAAGGATTGGTTTAAAATATGTTCTATAAGGGGTTAGCAATCTCATATAAATAATTCTTTTACCTCTTGACTGCGAACATATGTTCTTATATAATGAATTCACACAAGAACATATGTTCGGACGAAGGGGAGAAGCACATGAAAAAATGGGGCAAAAGGTCAGAAATACGTATAAAATCCAGGTTACGACTCATTATCTGCCTATGTGTCATGGCTTTAGCTATGCTCTTGTTGGTGTTGTCACCCCTTTTTAACAGAGGACAGGCGATGACACCGATATATTTCAAAACTTATTTTGTAGCTGAAGGGGACACCCTTTGGGAGATAGCTAAGCTGACCTTGCCTGACAACACCGATATTAGAGATTACATAAGCGAGATCAGAAAAACAAACGAATTATCTGATGCAAACATAAAAACAGGGCAGAAATTAACGATCCCCATCCGTTAAGCTGTTTTCGTAGGAATCACGAAGTTTTACAGCCTTGGCAGCCATGCGACGTTTGGTATCACTTATTGCTGCATAATGTTTTTTGGTGGTGTTTACATCTCTATGGCCTAAGACATCGGCAACTAGGTAAATATCTCCGGTTTCATTGTATAGACTTGTTCCATATGTGCTGCGTAGCTTGTGAGGAGATATCTTCTTAAGAGGCGCTGCCGAAGACGCATATTTTTTAACTAAGTCCTGAACTGCGCGATTGGATATCCGTTTTTTTTGCATAGATAAAAACAAAGCTTCTTCATGTCCAGACAAGGGATTGATGTTCTTTCTTTCATCCAGATAATCAGATAGCGCATTTTTAACCTCATCGCCAAAATAAAGTATCGTCTGATTTCCGCCTTTGCGTGTAATCCTAAAGCCATTCACCTGAAAATCAACATCATTAATATTAAGTCCAACGCACTCGCTTATGCGGACTCCCGTTCCTAAAAAGAGGGTAAGTATGGCTATATCCCTTAGACGCGTCAATTTATGATAATTTTTTTGATGTTTTGTCAGAGAAGCGCCGGATTCAACATAATCAAGAAGGGTAGCAACTTCATCCGGTTCAAGCCGTATGACCGGTTTTTCATGAATTTTAGGCATGTCGACAAGTTCGGCGACATTTCTGCCGATTAGCCCATTTTTGAAAAGGTAGGATATGAGCGATCGCAGGGTTGAAACTTTGCGAGCTTTGCCTGATTGATGATTTTCGTGTTCAATATCAGGCGATTCAGGTCTGGAATAATAGTTTAAATATTCGAGAAACATCTCGATATGTACGGCTTTGATATTTTCAATTGATGCAAGAGTGATAGCCGATGGTATGATACCATTAAAACCATCAATTTCTAAAGATAAAAACTCAAAAAAAAGTCTTAGGTCATATGCATAGCCTATACGTGTTAGAATGGAAGTATTATGCTCGATTCCGCGAAAAAAATCACGGCAAAAGCTGGGAAGACATTTCATAATCTGTCTTAATTTTCTTGTATTCAGCTGTTCTTGTTTTTGATTATGGGTAGCGAATGAAGACAAGTATTTTCCTCCTTAATAAATCACTACAGTGACAAAAGCATAGCGATGTCCATATATTTCGCTGTAGGCAAAATATCATCATAAAAGCAGGAGATGTGTCCCACGACGATAGAACCACAGTAATCACTTGAACTATTCGCAAAAGCTTCATTTAGCGCATAGTTATTCTTGTTCGTTTCTCAAGCTTTCTAACTCAAAGGCTTTTCCTTTTTAGCTCACCTTCCTTGATCGCATTTCGGGCAAGCTTGTCACATCGGTTATTCATTTCGTTGTCATCATGTCCTTTGACTTTATGCCACTCAACTTGATGCTCTTTACATAATTCAATTAATCTTTGCCACAAATCTTTGTTTGCTACAGGTTCTTTATCGTATGTTGTCCAATTGTTGGCTTGCCATTTATTGATCCAATGCTTAGTAAACGCATTAAATGCGTAAGCGCTGTCTGTGTAAATACTAACCATACAAGAATCCTTGAGAGCTTCCAGAGCTTTTAATATAGCCATAAGCTCCATGCGATTATTGGTTGTTTGCGGCTCATATCCGTAAATTTCCTTCTCGTGACCGTTATGTAGCAAAACTGCCGCCCACCCTCCCGGTCCTGGGTTTTTGCTGCATGCTCCGTCGGTATATATTTCAACTGTTTTCACAAGTTAACTCCTTAGATTTTAAAGCTGTTGCCCGTATAGCATCCATTATTACTCCTCTGAATCCGTTCAACTCCAATGAATGTATTCCTTGTATAGTTGTTCCTCCGGGTGTACAAACCATATCTTTAAGCTCTCCGGGGTGTTTATTTGATTCCATAAACATTTTAACAGATCCCAGAACGGACTGAGCAGCTAATCGGTAAGCTTGATCTCTTGGAATACCCATCATTACTCCGCTGTCAGCCATAGCTTCAATCAACATAAAAATAAAAGCAGGACTGCTGCCGCTCAATGCTGTGACAATATCCATAAGATCCTCATTTACTTCTTCGAGCTTACCAAATGTTGACAATATATCTTTTAAATGATTCAATTCATCAGGATTCAAACCGTGATTTGCACTTATGGCGGTCATCCCTTCTTCAACTAAACAAGCTATATTTGGCATCGTTCGAACGATTTTGCATACATTTCGCGTTTTTTCTTTAATAAATCCTGTTGTTATACCGGGAGCTACAGATACAAGTATATGATCTTTTGTAAGTAAATCTGATATTTCTTCTAAAACATCAGTATATATACCGGGCTTTATTGTTAGAAAAATTACAGTAGTTTTTCTAGCGACACAACGACTATCAGACAGTACATTTATACCGGTCTTCGCCTTAAGCTTAGACAGCTTTGATAAATCGATATCGAATGCAAATATTTGCTCAGGATGAATCACTTTACGTTTTATTATTGCACTTATCATAGCCGATGCAATATTTCCTGTTCCTATGAAACCTATATTTTCTTTTGAAATGTCAAGTGACATATTCGACCTCCTAGAAGAAAAACTATTGACATTATTTAAATGATATTATAACATATAGAAGATTTAGGGGAGTAGCTCAATTGGCAGAGTAGTGGTCTCCAAAACCATTGGTTGCGGGTTCGATTCCTGTCTCCCCTGCCACAATATGACGGATAGCGTTTAGACTTTAAGTTCTGCGTTATCCGTCTTTTCATGTCTATATTTTTCTAACAATGGACTTACATGCTCTTCCACGAATTCAACCACCTGCTGCGGAGCTCTGCCAATGAATCTGTCAGGAATTAAAACCTCTTCAAGCTCTGTCCTGCTTATGTTAAAGGCAGAATCCCCTGCTATAAAATCCAGTAAACAATTTTCTTCTCCATCTAGCTTTATACGTTTCGATGCTTCCATAGAATGTTGACGTAACCTTTCGTGAAGCAACTGCCTGTCCCCTCCCCTTTTAACCATTTCCATCAATATGTGTTCAGAAGCCATAAAGGGGAGTTCTTCACGCACTCTTTTCGATATAACTCTGGGATATACAATCAATCCTTTTGCAACATTCATATAAATATTTAAAATAGCATCAACAGCCAGAAAAGACTGAGGAATTACTATCCTTCTGTTAGCTGAATCATCCAAGGTTCTCTCAAGCCATTGTGTTGACGCTGTCATTGCGGGATTCAACGAATTGATGATAGCAAAACGCGCTATAGAAGCCATCCTCTCGGATCTCATCGGATTTCGCTTGTAGGGCATAGCCGAGGAACCAATCTGTAGGTTTTCAAAGGGTTCTTCCACTTCCTTAAGCCCTTGAAGAAGGCGCAGATCGCTGCTAAACTTACCTGCACTTTGAGCTATTGAACTTAATAAATTGAGTATTCGGCTATCGAGCTTTCTAGAATAGGTTTGTCCCGTTACCGGATATACCTTTTCAAACCCCAGCTTTTGGGCAACTTTACTCTCTAATAGCTTTACTTTGTCATGGTCTTGGTTAAACAACTCAAGAAAACTCGCTTGCGTACCCGTCGTACCTTTTACGCCCCTTAAGCGAATACTTGTAAATACTTGTTCCAGTTCTTCCACATCTAAAATCAGATCCTGTATCCACAAACAAGCTCTTTTGCCGACTGTGGTAAGCTGTGCAGGCTGAAAATGAGTAAATCCTAAAGTCGACGTATCTTTATACTTAACAGCAAAATCTGTTAACAAGGCAATGCAGCTTATAAGCTTTCTTCTTATTATATAAAGCCCGTCAAGCATTATCAAAATGTCTGTGTTATCGCCAACATAAGCGCTGGTAGCGCCAAGATGCAAAATAGGCATAGCCAGAGGGCATTGTTCGCCGTATGCATGAATATGAGCCATAACATCATGTCTTAGCTCATCTTCCTTTTTACAAGCGTAGTCATAATTTATGTCGTTTTGAAATGTATTCATTTGTTCCAGTTGTTCTTCGGAAATATCTATACCAAGCTCCTTTTGGGATTGAGCAAGAACAAACCATAATTTACGCCAAGTTTTGAATTTCTTATCGTCAGAGAAATTCTCTGCCATTTCCTTTGAAGCGTACCGGGTAACCAAGGGGTTTTCGTACAAACTATGCATAGATTAATAACAGACTCCTTCGATTATTTTTCAATCCAATTGCTCAATAAATGTTAAAATTTTATCCAATCCTTTTTTTATATTATTAAGTGAAGTTGCGTATGACAATCTCACATATCCTTCAGCACCAAATACAATTCCTGGAACTACCGCTACTTTTGCCATATCAAGAAGAATCTCTGAGAAAGCTAATGAACCGGTTATTTTTTTACCATTGATAGTTTTGCCAAACAGCAGGCTTATGTTCATCATAACATAAAATGCCCCTTTGGGTATGGCACAGGACACTAAAGGCATCTTGTTAATTCTTTCAACCATATAGTCTCTTCTTGTTTCAAACTCGCCACGCATTTTATGCACTTCTTCCTTTGTGCCATTTAAAGCGGCACTTGCTGCATATTGAGCTATTGAATTTGGATTTGATGTTGAATGGCTTTGAATATTGGTCATGATATCTATTATTTCACGTCTTGCCGCAACATAACCTATTCTCCAACCTGTCATAGCGTAGGATTTGGACATCCCATTTACGGTTATGGTTTTATCATATATATCTTTGTCAAATGAAGCGATACTGTGATGAATCTCACCATCGTATATCAATTCTTCATATATTTCATCCGATACAACAAAGAGATTATTTTTGACTGCAATGTCGGCAATTTGACGAAGCTCTTTTTCACTGTAAGTGCTGCCGGTTGGATTGTTTGGACTATTGATTATCAAGGCTTTTGTCTGCTTGGTGGTTGACTTTGCTATACCTTCAAGTGTGGGCCTAAACTCGTTACATTCCTTTGAATCTATAAAAACGGGAACGCCGTCCGCCATTTGCACCATCTCAGGATAACTAAGCCAATACGGAGAAGGAATTAAAACCTCATCTCCCGGATTTAAAATCGCCTGAAAGATATTGTAAAGCGAATGCTTTGCACCGTTTGAAACGATAATTTGGTCAGGCTCATAAGATAATTTATTGTCCTGTTTAAACTTTCGGCATATCGCTTGCTTTAACTGCAATGTGCCTGATACCGGAGTATATTTGGTCAATCCCTTATCGATGGCTTCTTTTGCCGCATCAAGTATGAATTTCGGTGTGCCAAAATCTGGCTCCCCGGCTCCAAAGCCCACAACATCTAAACCTTCAGAGATCATCTGTTTGGCTTTTGCATCAATCGATAATGTTAACGAAGGCGCTATGGAAGAACTTTTTAGTGATAATTTCATATTTCACGTCCCATACAAATATATTGGACTGATTATAGCATGGTAAGCGGAAAGCGTCCAGCCAATTTCAGCCTTTTATGACACTGTATAATTATCATTTTTTCACTCAGGCATAATTCTGACGACTTCAGTGGTTCTCCCATGAATCCTCAGTTCGTAAGCTATGCCATCGTAAACTTTGACCTGATTAAGAATATACCTCTGTTGTTCTTCCAGCCTGCGGACAAATATTTGGCTGCCATCGGGCAGGATTTTTATGATGTTTTGTTCAAAACCGGAAAACTCATCTTCTTCTGTTACTTCCTCTGTTACCTTAACCCAGTGGTTACCCTGATTGTCTTCCCCAAGGTATTGTACTCCAAAAAGAAGTGTTTGCGAAGAAACATCTACAAAATCTATTTTGCCTGTCCTGATATTTCTGACGGAAATTTTTGCTTCTCTGCCCAGGCTTTTTCCCTCTTCCAGGATAATTGTGGTTTTATACATTGTTTCCTCGTCGAATATCCTTTCGTTGAAACTCTCTAATATATCCGCTATGCCGGTATCATCCGCCAAGGTTATTTTATATGTTTTTTCACCTTCAATCTCCGCTGCGCTTATATAAAGATAATCTCCGATCGCGGCAAAATCGCTTACAGCCTCGCTTATTGTTTCATCAAGGATAAATCTGGTCTTATTCCCATACGGATCATGGCTTGTGATCGACAAATCATTATAAAGCACATAAAAAGATCCTTTTCTGCTAGTTATTTTTCTGGCCGGCGCATCAAGCTTGATCTCTGTTAATCTTCCGTCACTGTACCTCACCACTCTGTCTCCTGTTGATTCTAAGAAGAAAATATCATCTCCATCAATACTGAAATCCTTAGGATCGACATACCTTCTTAACCATTCGGCAAAAATTTCATATGCCGCAGCCCTGATTTCCGGAATCGTCATAAGTACGCCGAAAGAGAGTGCAGCAATTAATATAATTATCGCAGCAATCCTTTTAGCCCATATCGAAGCAATCCTCAGGCTTGTTTTTAAGTTATCCCAAGTAAATATACCCCTCATTCTTTTTTCGTGCGACTCGGAATAGCTGTACTTTTTATCTGTCTCTTTGCCAGAGGTGAATGATGAAAACTCATCGAAGAAATTATCAATGACCGCCTGCTTTATCATAGCCTCGAAAACTATGTCGTTTGTTTTTTCTCTATTCATATGCTTCCCCTTCATCTTCAAGAGATTTGCGTACCTTTGACTTTGCACGTCTAATTCTTGTTTCCACATGCTTTGGTGTTAGAGCAAGCTCTTCTCCGATTTCCTTGTATGTCTTACCGAGCAGATATTTCATTTCAAGCACCAACCGGCTAATTTCATCCAGCAAATTTAGTTGCCGTCTGATTCTTTCATAAACTTCAGAGGCTACAATCCTTTCCACTATCGGCAGCTCGTGCGAATCTTCGATGTATTCCTCAATATCAAGCTCATGCTTTGTCAATGAGTTGTCTTTTCTTAGTATGTCAATACATTTGCATTTTACGATTATTATTGTTCTTGTCAAAAAGTCTTCGTTCGACAAACATAAATACTTAGTTTTATGCTTGATAATCGATAAAAAAGCGTTATGCACCGCATCTTCCGCCAATGCCTGATTTTGCGTTATTTTCAGAGCATATCTTAACATTATGGCTTTATTGGCTTCATAAAGTTCGCTCATTCTATGTTTTTCCTGTTCTGTATCAAGAATCGAAAGATAAATAGCAAGCATCTACTCCTCCTTTTGTCTTGTAACCTCATCCAATACCTCTTGGGCAAGATCAAATTTTGATGGATATTCGCATAACCACTCAGCCACCAGAATGTTAAAATGGCTGAACGATCATAAAGAGTTATTTGAGATTTTTTAACCGCACAATAAACGCATAGGAAGTCAAAACCCCTTTTTATTCATTGTAGTGCTAATTTAAGTTTCAAAGGGATAGTATTAATACCATCGAATTCTGTACCAACTCCTAAAATTAAATCCGCACCGTCCGCTACATTTTCAGGCACTTCTATGTCAATGGTAAAATATAACCAATATCCCGGTCCTATCAGATGTTCTTCTATTACTACAGGATGTCTTGTAAAACCAGAAGCCTGCGTTCCCATTGTTAAGCCGGAAACCAATACATTTTGGTTGGCATCAAGCAGCCAATAGCTAAGTTCCTTAGTTCTATACACTCCGGATAAGCTAAACTTACGCCCCACCAGCTCATTAGGCGCGGGAGCGAAGAGTTTAATCGAATGTGAATGAGCAACAATATCCGGAAGATAATGAATGTAGGCAATAGAACTGATAATTATTTCTTCCTCAGCTATGGGCACAAACCTGACCGGTAATCCTGTTGCCTTGATGTAGACCGCATCATAAAGGTCATCGGGCGTTATTTGTTGAGCTGGAGAAGGCTTGATGAAGCTTGCTTTCACCACCACTTCTTCCTCCATAACAAGCACATCGATGATTTGCACCAGACGCTCGAAGCCAAAACGGGTTCCGCTTCTAACAAACAGATATTGCTTACCGCCAAATTCTTTAGCGTTAGCAAAATGCCCCATGATAAACTTTAGGGAATTTTCAACCCAGTTTTTGACCTCGCCCGGAGTTACGGCTTCCATGTGTAAATCAACCGGCCGAAATTCCGCTTTTTTCCCGGTAACAATCTCTATCCAAATGGGCTCGGCGTAGATATGCAGCAGGTCGGTAAAGTTCTCATTCAAGCTAAGCTCAGCCCAAGCTACTACCTTGTATCTGCCCGGTTGGTCTAAGACAAAAATGTAATTTTCTGTCAACGACCCTCCAAATTCAAGAACGCCGGGATTAAGAATATGCTCTACCGGAGTGCCCGGCTGTGGTTCCGGGATCTTTGATACAACAATCCTATTCTGCTCATCGTAAACCCTAAAAAAAAGAATAGAATCAGCTCCCCAACCAGCAAACGGCTTATCGCCCAAATTGTACAGGTGTTTACTTAACCCGATTCTCTCGCCTGCATGATATTGGTGCGAAAGTAGACGCGCAACCGCTTTTAACTTAGCCGTTTCGGCCGCAATTTCTTTTTGATCAGTCGCCACAATAGCCGGCTCATTTGTTTTACCTGCATTTTCATTTCGGTCGATTGCCGCAACCTCCGGCTCATTCCGCATAAACAATGCTATTCCGGCAAGTGCGCCAAGCGACAATACCGCTGAAATCAATACGACTGAAATCAACACCTTGTTTTGTCGAGTAGACATATCTAAATCTCATCCTTCCGTTCATAAATTTCAATTCACCAACGTGAGAGACTTACTATGCCCCTCACAGAAGCGGACTTGAAGTTTTCCCTCATCCGGCTCCTCACCAATACTCACTTACACATTACCATCGAGAACATAAATGTTATGTTTGATTTCAGGTTTAGGTAGCGGAAACTGTCTCAAGAAGCGAATGATAAATCACAAGCATCTACTTCTCCGTTTGACTTGTGACCTTATCCAATACTTCTTGGGCAAGATCAAATTTTGATGCATATTCGTGTAACCTCTCAGCCACCAGAATGTTATGATGGCTAAACGATCATACAGAGTTATTTGAGATTTTATAACCGCATAATAAACGCATAAGGAGTCAAGACCCCCTGAAGTATTTTTGATACTGCAAACCGAAAGCTGAATTAGTTGTTTTTTCGTACAACACTTTTAAGTTTTAGTCCACTCCCATCAGCATTTATACTCCACTTAGCCTGCCCAAATTCTTCTTTGACCTTGTTTTTGGCGTGGGCCTCACGATATTTATCGCCATATACTGCCCGTTCTATGACAGTGGTAAAAGTAAGGAAACTATCATCATGAGACCATTTCAGTTTGTCGAGCCATGGAAGAAAGTCAATAGTTGCGCGGATAGCGGCCTCCAAACTGAGATAACCGCCAAAATCAGGCGCTTTGAATTTCTCTTCAGCTTTACGAACTTGCTCCGGGAAAAGCAATGTGAGCATTTCAAGAGACGGTAAACTAAAGGAACGTTGCCCGGTAGCTATGCTGTCTACATGCAAAATGTTTATCGTAGCAATGTCTGCACCATCCCGAAAGTGGGGAGCGTAATAGATATAAGTGCCCCTTTGCGACCACCTTGGCCGCCAAGTCTCGTAATTAACGAAATCAGCTCTCCCTGTAAATTGAGGCGTTTTCGTTTGAAGATCAAGAAAGCCTACAATCGCTGTGTGATCAAACATTCCACCGTGTCGGCTGTAAAGGAAAAAGCCAAGTTTAGTCCCATCAGATGACGGACCAAAAGGCTGGAGGATACCAAATCCATGCCAAGCACCTCCCACTACTCCCGTGCCCTTATTAAATATGCTATCAGCTGGTACAAGGCGATCCCACTGTTCTTTAAGCATTGCTTGCCCTTGTTCGGCACGCAATAAAATAGTGCCATTGCGTATGTCGACAAGCCATACACCGTCTTTGGTAAGATAAGCTTGGTTTAAGGCAAGAAAAGGATGTTCCAGATATTCAATGACATAAAACTCTCCGTCAATCTTAATTAATCTTACACGCAGTTGACCCCACGTTGGGGATAGATAATATGACAGCACTGCCGGAAATTTACCCGTTCGCTTAACTTCGGCGACAACCTCTTCCAGTGTCAGATAAGGACCGTGTTCTTCTTTATTAGCCCGTTCTTCAATTAGCGCAAGAAGAGGGTCCGGCGTTTCATTTGCTGCAGGTGCGCCGTGGGTATCGCGGCTAAGCAGGTAATAGATTCCGCCGGCAATAATGAGCAAAATGAGCCCTAGAAATACGACTCTCTTGCTTTTGCTTTTATTCAACATTTTTCTTTACCTCCAAAAAGACGTGTATGGGGATCTGCTAAGTAGCTAACGGATATCTATACACTTCCAAATTAATTACTTATCACCAAAGATAAAAATCCGATGCACTTGTGCTTTGAACGACAGGATTCTGCAGGCTAACCACTCTCATCCGCACGGTACGCATACTCGCTCCACCAGGAGCTAGCCAGCGATGATTACCATCGTTAGGAGTGCTGGCTACTATGGTCCGCCAGGTGCGACCGCTGTCTTCGGAAAGGTCTATGCGGACATTGCTGGTTGCTGGTACCTCAGGGAAGTGCCACCAAACGATGCCGGATTGATACTCAGCAGTAAAGCGCCGCCAACCTTCACCTCCCATGGGCGCAAAAAGTACAGGCGATCTCATTCTGCCCATAAGACTTGCTACGGTGAGCCTTATAAGACATGGCAGCCGATCATAGAAAAAGTAACTAGGGCAATTTGTGGCAGCAAGATCCATGTGTCCAAATATGCGAGTTATATTGCGAGGAGTTAGCAAACCAGTGCCCCCTGCAGCACCAATCCATCCAACACTCAAAGGATCGATGTTTCGTTGGTGGAAGCGCCATGCAATTAGTCTATTAGTATTATTGATGGCAGCAGTTGTAGGATTCTCAGCAGTAAAAGTACCAAAGAACTTATGATTATTTCTTCATCAGCTATGGGCACAAACCTGACCGGTAATCCTGTTGCTTTGATGTAAACCGCATCATAAAGGTCATCGGGCGTTATTTGTTGAGCTGGAGAAAGTTCGATGTTATTATCACGTCTGCGATTTACAATCGACAATACTCTCAGAGCATGGATAAAATTGTAGAAGAGCTATTGCGTAAACAACAGCTCTTCTACAACACTTATGACGCGCCCATTTTGTACTTGTACGAAAAGAATAGTATTGCTATCACCACGATGCAGAAGAAACTCATCAGCGATTGTTGTATGGTATGTTCTGTTCATGTAGGAATCATCTACGAATAGAAATTTCGTATCTATAAAGGTGAAAATAGTTTCGCTTGTTAATTCAAAAGAAACCTTCTCCCCTCCGAGTCGCTCTATAGAATATCCGTTAGGATATATTTCGAGCCAATCTCCATTTGCTTCTAAACCAAGTTGGTTCAGTTTTTCGGTATCCCCATAAGCGACAACTACAACATTTTCACCGACGTGGCGAAAAAAAGAGTGATGAGGATAAAGAAAGTCATAGATTATCACTCTAACTTCATCCAGATACAACGTATTTCCGTAAATTGTCACGTATCCGGCTAGGCTTTCAGTTCTTGAAATGACGTCATCCCTTGGAATATAATCATCCGTAAAAACGTCAGTCATTTCATTAGCTTGCTCGTTGCTGCATCCGGCAAGTAGCACAGTAACAAGGACTAACAGCAAAGCGTAGGCTGTCTTTATTGTGTTCTTAATTTTAATCAACTCCTCTAAAAAATTGTGTTCTGCCCTTATACACGTCCATCTCTTCTAACGAGCAGAATAGATGGAAATATTGGGCATTCATCGATAAATCGGATTTTTTATGGTTAATGGACAACGTTGAGCGTTGATGTGTTCGGCACGTAAAATCTCACAATATGAGTGTTTGGATTAAACAGCGTATTGGACGATTGCCGCGCTCCGTTTTCTGCGAACCACACGTTAATTGTATCTCCTGCTGTAACAAGCGCAACATGACTTGTGTTTGTCCAAAACATTATGCTGCCCGCAGCCACACGACGCCAATCAGTTTCGCGAACAAACCAATTTCGTTGCACCATATAAGTTGTAACGCCACCGTTTGAATGGAAACCAGTCCTAATCCAATGGTCTCCGGGCCATCTAAAACCTGCGGAAGTCCATCCTGACCTCCATGTTTGAGTTGACGTATTTTGGTTGACTTGAGGAAGCCCCCCGCCATTATGCAATGCCCATGAAACAAAATTGGCGCAGTTAGTACCGGGAACATCCGGCGGCAAGTAATATCTGTGACCCCTGCTGTGGTAAGCATTCGCTCTAGCCCAATCCCTAGCACCTAATCTGCGGAATGTAGGGCGTGTGGAAAAAGCTCCAATTTTAAATTCAACAGGAGATGCCAATGCTTCTTGAGCTACAAACATTCCGTGCAAAAATGCATCATTATCCGATATGCTTCTTTGTAATACTGCTTCGACGGATGACAACAAGATACCATCCTCTGAATTCATCCGATAGTAAATTTCATAGTTGGTTGTGCCAACCATTCGAGAATCATTTATATTCCCAAATGATATTGAGTACAGCACTCGAGTAAGGATAGGCGCGTAATAAACCTCTGCCGCATCTAGCAAAATCTTATTTATTGCGGATTGTACAGCATATTGGTCAATTTCGCTTTCTTGCGTCTGCATGACTTCTATCATCCCCTGTGCAAACGAGCCATAGCGTGGGTGCTGAAGCAGAGTCATGTAAAAATATACATCTATATCCACGTACAGAACGTTTCCCACAACACGCTCTGTGAAATCAAAGCAGAAGTTTTCTAACCTATACTGCTTCCCCAAGCGCAATTGTAATCGTTGGGTGAGTTCATCGAAAATGTTGATAAGCTTATCACGGCTGATTATTGAGTCCCCTGCGGTGATGTATAAAGAATTATAGTTTGACACTTCACTGTCCGACGCAGAAGCTGCAGTAACAACAATTGGTGATAATGTTACTATAGTCAGGACTAAGGCAAGCACTAGCGCACAGGCTCTATTTGTGTACTTAAACATAATGACCTCCTCTTATAATAGTTTTTGTGGGGGTTAGCTGATAAATTTCCAGTTATAAACCCCTGGATATCGAACCAAAACTCGCCGGAAATCGCTTTAATACGCTTAAAACTGCATGTTAAGCGGCCTCACACCATATATTGCGATGTTTTGAAACTTTTTCATTTTTTTGCGTTCCTTCTTTCCTCCCGGCTTTCCCGGGACAGATTAATTTTTTGTTACATCGTATGCAAATCCTCCTTCCATTGAAATCTCCAAACTTTGATATAACCCTCCCCTCTCATCATCCGCTATGTATGTCTTAAGTTCTCGAGAATCGAAAGATAAATCGCAAGCATTTAGTCCTCCTTTTGCCTTGTGACCTTATCCAATACCTCATGGGCAAGATCAAATCTTAAGGACTCCCTTCGTATCCAGAACGGCTCCTCACCGCTCGGGAAGTTAAGCTGAATCCAGCCGTTTTCACGTCTTTGAACGCTGCCGGTGCCGGTTCTCAATCCTAATTCTCTGCCATCTATGCTATTATAAGTCATCGCATCAATTATTCTCCCCTGATTGCCATTTTCAAACAACCGCTCATCAAAGCTAATGGCATTTTTAGGGATGTAACAGAGTAGCCTCACAGCATCTAAATCAATCAAGCTTACTCTGTAGTAATCACCGTCTTCTCCAATCACTAGAATCATATCGTTTTTACTTACAGGAGCAGTAAATCCTTCGGGAACATAATCTGAATCATAACTTATATAATATGCATTGCCTTCAGCATCATAATGTATAATACGATCCGGAACCTTGTCAAATTGTGCTTCTGTAAGTATGAAGTAAGAATTTTTTCGCACAGTATCTTTTGTTATTATTGCGACTTTTGTCTGAAATTTCGCAATACCTATGACTTCTTCATTGATTCTTCCTGGCTCTTTATCATTTTCAGCATCCTCCACATAATTGACTCCTTGATTTGTTTCAGTTTGCTGTGGATTATTTTGAATATCTCTTGCACAACCCGATAAAAACAGCATCGCTGATATGATTATTGATAATGATATTACTTTTGACATTTTACCCTCCGTTTTTTATATGAATATACATATGAGCGCTCAGCCATCAGAATTTTGTTATGACTGAGCGTCATATAGGGTTAATTGTTAATCCAGAACGTTGTTAAACCTAATAGGAACATAGTTAGTTAAGCTCGCTCGCATGTGGATTGTATTGGCAACCCGATCAAGGCTGTTAGATGTGGTCGCCTCATAAACTACCACCCTTCCGTCCGGGAGAAAATGAGAGAATAGGTGAATATGATGACCTGCACGATTCAAAGCGTCCCCTTGGCGCAACTCATCCCATGTTATCTGTCGTGAAATCCTATAAAAAGTTATTGTAGCGTGCCTTGCTGTCGCCCATGCTCTCGAAACAAAAGCTGAACAATCCAGCCCAAATGTGTTAGGCACATGGGGTATTATTCGATTAGCACTATCCCTGCTGTTAATATTCCCCACCCTGCCGCCATTTTGCAAACCTGCTTCGAACGAACTGCGCGAATCAAATCCACCCCAGCAGTATGGCATAAATTCATAGGTTCCCGGACCGGTCACAAAACGAGGTCTTAACCAATTTGTTAAAGGTCTTAAATTAGCATCGGTGATTGTCCAGAAAAACCCACGATGAAAACTTCTAGCGTTACTCATAATCTGAGCTCTGGTAATTCCGGAGCTTAAGGGAGCTGCTGCAGTTTGGATCTCTTTATCCACTGTTAATTCTGTTGATTCGCTTATTATTGACAATTTCGATCTGTAAGTTTTTACGCTCTTCTCATTAGCCGAAGCTATCCTGACTATATCAACTGAATTTTTAAGGTTTCTTAATTCATAGACATTGTTGTTAAAGACTTTCACATGATTTGATCCGTATTTCTCCTGAACTCCCTGCACACGTATTCCATTAAGCCTCCCATCAGGACTTATATATCTTATGGTTTGTTCGACTCTATCATTCGTTGCCTCAGACATTTTGACCCGATGATTCCCGCTTTCATCAATGCCTAAGTATGTCGCGCCCAACAACCAGTATTCTGATGATAACCGGATCACTTCCTGTGTTCCCGTTTTTAAATCTGTTATACTAATGCTTCCTTTATTGCCCAGACTCTTTCCTTCTTTCGGTTCTATAATTGTTTTATATATCGTGTTTTCGTCGAGAATACTTCCCTCAAAACTCTCAATGCTTACTGCAATTCCCGTATCATCTGCCAAATCCAATTTATATGTCCGAATACTGCCGTAACTGCCAACCCCAGCAAAACTCGGGCATGAAGCGCTAATATACAGATATTCGCCGATAGCCTGAAAATTGACAACGGCTTCGCTTATACTTCTGTCTTCAAGTAAAAATCTAGTCATGCCTGAATCATCATATCTGGTTATAGATAAATCATTGTTTAAGGTATAAAGAATACCGTTTCGGGCGGTTATCTTCCGGGCCATGTCTTTTAGTACAACTTCAGTGATTTTTCCATCGGACGATTTAATTACTCTATTTTTAGTTGAATCCAACAGATAGATATCCCCGTCGTCAATAGTAAAATCCATCGGTCCTGAAACGTTTCCTTGATGGTCAGTTTCGTATTCTATAAATATTTCATGTGCTTTATCAATTTGCGCAACTTGTTCCACAACCTCGATAAGCGATTGTTTGTCTCCCACTGCAACAGTCATCACCACTTCATCTAAGGATTGATCAGCCTGAACAGGACTTGTGCCAACATTGGTCAGCATGAAAACCATTGACAGCACTATAACAAACAGAGAAAAAATCTTTACCGTTTTCTTAGCCTTTTGTTTCATAAACATACCCGAATCCCACCCTTTCTTAAAATAACTTTTTCTGATTTTTACCAAACAACTTTTCCAAGCCATTAGCAGATCATTCCTAATTTCGCACCTGCTTATATCCCTCCCTTTTTATTGGTTTTTAAAGTATGCCTTACATAACCTATATGCGTTCCGATTTATCACCTCCTATATAATAAACGTACGAGAAGCCAAAATCCCTACAACAATTTAAATTTTTTTTACAATTCATAGTTTTATTACTCCTCCTTTTGACTTGTGACCTTATCCAATACCTCTTGGGCAAGATCAAATTTTGATGGATATTCGTACAACCGCTCAGCCACCAGAATGTTATGATGGCTGAACGATCATACAGAGTTATTTGAGATTTTATAAACGCATAAGGAGTCAAAACCCCCCTGATGTATTTTTGATACTGCAAACCGAAAGCTGAATTAGTTATTTTTTCGTACAACACTTTTAAGTTTCAGTCCACTTCCGTCAGCATTAATGATCCACTGCGCCTGCCCAAATTCTTCTTTGACCTTGTTTTTGGCGTGAGCCTCACGATATTTATCGCCATATACTGCCTGTTCTGTGACAGTGGTAAAAGTAAGGAAACTATCATCATGAGACCATTTCAGGTTGTCGAGCCAGGGAAGAAATTCAACAGCTGCATGTATAGCGGCCTCCAAACTGAGATAACCGCCAAAATCAGGTGCTTTGAATTTCTCTTCAGCTTTACGGACTTGCTCCGGGAAAAGCAATGTGAGCATTTCAAGAGACGGGAGACTAAAGGAACGTTGCCCGGTAGCTATGCTGTCTACATGCAAAATGTTCATCGTAGCAATGTCGGCACCATCCCGAAAGTGGGGAGCGTAATAGATATAAGTGCCTCTTGGCGACCACCTTGGCCGCCAAGTCTTGTAATTAACGAAATCAGCTCTCCCTGTAAACTGCGGCGTTTTCGTTTGAAGATCAAGAAAGCCTACAATCGCTTTGTAATCAAATATTCCACCGTGTCGGCTGTAAAGGAAAAAGCCAAGTTTAGTCCCATCAGACGACAGACCAAAAGGCTGGAGGATACCAAATCCATGCCAAGCACCTCCTTCAACTCCCGTGCCCTTATTAAATATGCCATCATCTGGTATAAGGCGATCCCACTGTTCTTTAAGCATTGCTTGCCCTTGTTCGGCACGCAGTAAAACAGTGCCGTCACGTATGTCAACAAGCCACACGCCGTTTGTTGTTAAAGACCCTTTGTTAAATGCAACGAATGGGAATTGTACGTATTCAACTACATATGTTTCTCCTTTAATTTTCATTAGGTGAACAGGTATATCTTTGATTTCCCCTGTTGTGCCTACCCAAGCAACAACTTCTTCAAGCGTAAGATAAGGTCCTGTTTCTTCTCTCGAGCGTTTTTCAATGAGTTCATTGATGTCTATCGTTAATTCGCCTTTCGTACCTTCTGCGATTTTATCGCGACCAAAATCAAATCGGTAATAAAATCCAAGCACGATGGCGATGAACACTAAAACCGCAGATATCAAAACCAATACACTGATTTTTTTGTTCTGGTTCATGTACAAAATCACCTTCTTTACTAGTTTACCATGGCACATTTGCAAGGTAAAAATCTGAAATGCTTTCGCTTCGAATGGTAGGATTCTGAAGGCTTATCACTCGTATCCGTGCGGTAGACGTAGAATGTCCCGCACCAGGAACAGGCCAACGCTCATTGCCATCGTTTGCTGTACTGGTCACTATGGTTCGCCAAGTGCGACCACTGTCTTCAGAAAGCTCTATACGTACACCGCTGGTTGCTGGTACCTCAGGGAAGTGCCACCAAACGATGCCGGATTGATATGCAGGGTAACCTGCACGCCTCCAGCCTTCACCTCCCATAGGCGCAAAAAGTATGGGCGATCTCATTCTGCCCATAAGACTTGCTACGGTGAGCCTTATAAGACGCGGCAGCCGATCATAGAAAAAGTAGCCAGGGCAATTTGTAGCAGCAACATCCATGTGTCCAAATATGCGAGTTATATTGCGAGGAGTTAGCAAGCCAGTGCCCCCTGCAGCACCAATCCATCCAACACTCAAAGGATCGATGTTTCGTTGGTGGAAGCGCCATGCAATTAGTCTATTAGTATTATTGATGGCAGCAGTTGTAGGATTCTCAGCAGTAAAAGTACCAATAAAACCAACTCCCATGCTGCCGCTATTAAAGTTGCTGGCATGCCTTCCCCACACATCTTGAGGAGGAGATGCATCCAGCCTGGGGTTATGTCTTCCATGATAGATGTTGCCATGATGATCTATCAAAAAATTATAACCAATATCACCCCAAGTCGTGTTGTCTCCAAGCCTTCTTTGTTCATGATCTCTCCAAATACTTCGCACAACACTCATCGGATCTTCAGGATTATTTGGATGAACGGTGTGATGAATAATTGCGTGCGAAATATTTCCATACACAGGTGCCCATCTTGGTGAATTTAAATCACCAGCAGGAAGATCTCCCCACCATTGAGCTCTGGATATGATTGTTGGTCTTGGGGGAGACGATGTGGGATTATAAATGTTGTTTACGCCCATTATGTCCCAATCAGTGCCGAAAGGCTCCGTTTCGACTCTGTTGTCATGCATTACCGAGTTATCTTTCATAATTACGCCGCGTTGAAGCAATTCGCTCTTTACTGCAGGCTCAAGAGCTTTAATAGATACCATTCCTTTCTCTATTGCAGATTTAATTGCGGCATCCGTCATCAAACCATGCTTGATAAGTGTGTTGGTAGTATTATCGCTTACTTCCAAATTTACTTCATCAAGCCTTGTATATGGTGGGACATGCACCAAAATTTCAAAGTATTTATGAGTCTGACCATGAAGTGTGGATAAACCAAAATGCGGAGCAATGTAATGACTGTCTTCGCATTTAAAATCACCTTTTGCTTTTGTTTGAAACCATTCGCCAAACGAGATCCCGTCGGGACTTGATCGATACCAAACCTCAAAGCTTTCAGGCGCAACTTCTGTTGGCATGCCCGTGACAAGATCATGTGATCTCCAAATAAGCGATAAAAAATCAAAAGCAAGCGGGCTCCGACCCCTGAAACGATAAGTATCTTTATTTTTCTCAGTATGAATCTTATCCAACGGTCCCGTCCATACAACATTTGCAGCAAAAGTATCCTCCTCTTCCCATACGATGCTTGATGGTCTTGGATTGATCTTGTCAGTCGTATCTTCGAACCCTATAGCAGCTTTGATTTGTTCTGTACTATACCCGTCAAAACCAGGATTCCACCAATTCTTCAACTCCGCTTCGTTGTTAATTTTCAATTCTCTATCTTCTTTACTTCCAACGACAACTGAAGCTGAATAAATTGATACCAGAAAGACTAACATCAATAAAACTGTTACCACTTGAAACATCTTTTTCACGCAAACCAACCCCTTTCAATATTTTGTGAACCACTCATTTAAAACTCATCCGGCGAACTTAAACGCATTTCGCGCCTGCTTATATCCCTCCCTTCCTTTTGGTTTTACAGTTTGATCTCGCGTTTCGATTTATTACCTCCTATATAATAAACGTACGAGAAGCCAAAATCCCTACAACAATTTAAAATTTTTTTTACAATTCATCGTTCTATCTGTATGTTATAAGCTTTTTTTGCATAGCTGGTATTATTTTTCATCTAATTCATCAAGAAGCGAAAGATAAATAGCAAGCATCTATTCCTCCCTTGTTAAACAAATTAATCATCCAAATACGCATCGGGTAATGCAGGCTGAAACTCGAGTACCAAATCTCTTCTTCCTTCTGAAATTGTCCCGAAAATACCCGGAAAAAGAGCCGGATCAACTATGCTGATTTCAGGACGCAACCGCAGTTCGTTGATTTTTGCTGCAGGACCTGTTACAACAACTCCAAAAACTTTTGTCGTTTGAATTATAAGTTCCCAATCCTTAATCATGAGCATAGTTCGTTCTACGCATGACTTTGCTGCATTGATCAAAGAATGCCACTCTTCATTTTGGAGTCTTTCTTTAGGTGTCATCGCTATGATGGTCGGATTTTGTACTATATCTTCTATAAGAATGACTCTAGGATCATTTACTATACTTTCACATAGATAACAAATATCTTCGCATAGATAACAAATATCATCATAAACTATGACACTAAAAATTTGCAGTTCTTCCGGTGGAATTTGTCCTGCTTTGATTATACGCATTGCCTCTTGTTGTACATCAAGCATTCCCTTGGTTTCTGCAAGGCCATCAATTGCGGGATTATGAAAGTCCTTCCAATTTTTGATGATTGGCTCTAAAGAAGACACAGGTGGCAGATCATATCGTGGAATGGACCAGCTTGCAATTCCCAAACCGGAGCCTATTCCAAAATTGCCTGAACCCGGCTTTCCTCGGGGAGTTCGCCCACGTACCCCAATAATATTAAAATTAGCCGAGTCAATAATATTAGGCATTTCTTCAGGCGAATAAAAGTCGTTTAAAGAAATCACTGCTATAATTTGTCTTTCAGGTTGAGAACGAGCAACTCGCTCAAGCAATTCTTCTCTTCGAGCACGATAAACTTTATGAATCTCAGGATGACCTGTAAAAACCATGCCTAAACGAGCACGATTTGTGAGTATTGGTACAGATGAGCTGTTCAAAAACGCATGAAGTTTTTGCTCCATGGTTATCGGTTTACCGGCAGTAACGACAGGTAATAGAAAAGGTATAAAGTTGGCAACAACTAAAACTATAATAAATATCGGAATTAACAACAAATATTTAATTGACCATTTTACTTTTCGCATGGAATTAAGCCTCCTTATTTTTTAATAATTTATTACTGAATTAAAACTACGCGAACATTGCCTGTTGGAACACGTAGACTACCCACCTCATCCCACCAGGGGCGCATCGCAGGCCAGTCGGTAATCTCAGATTCTACAACAACATCTACAGCGGCAGGTCTGTTGGAAACACGGTAAAAGCGTACTGTAGACCAATAGTCGGGACGCACTGTACCCCCTACTTGGTGGCTGGTCCTTAATAATTCAGGTCTTTCTGTTCCTATAGATACTTCATGATCGGCTGTATCAAATTCAAGTAGCCAAGGTTCCGGTAGATGAGAAAAAAGCGAACTATTTACTACCGAAGACCAAAAATTCCCAGCCACACCGCCGCCTCTTAATTCATGTTCCCACCACAACTCTTTTCTTATTTGCCATATCCACCAACTCTGTTCGCGTGCATACCAATCTATAGCCTCTTGGTTCCATCTTACCCATAAATGTTTGGTATCTGTAGCTTCGGCAGCAGGAGTTGTTACAGTCACTTCTGTACGAAAAGGACTCCAAACATTACGTGGATTAGTAACAAATACCCACGAAGACGACCATGTGCCCCACCCCGTAGCATTGCGTGCTCTTACTCTCCATCGATAATTGTCAGAAATCCTCAATAAATCCTCTCTATTTAGAAGATCTCTTCCCTCAAGGAGTGTTGATCCCCCGGGAGGTGTTAAAAAGGGTCTTCTTACAAGCAGACTAGTTCCAGAAGTTTGCTGTCTTAGAACATCTACCCTTGCTCCGCCTGTTATATTTATCCTGTAAACCTCAACTTGATATTCAATTGCTCCAGCCACAGCATTCCAACTTAGAACCGGAGCAGTAGAAACATTGATTGAATTATTAGCCGGGGATCTCAAAGTGACTTGAGTTGGGACAGAAGCAAAGACTGGCGTGGGTGTAACAAGTAATAAAACCATAATTAATGAACTGACAAGAAATAAATAACTTCTATTTACAAAACAAATGTATTGCTTTATGAGTGAAAGTACCCTGTTTCTTGTAGACAACATAATAACACCTTCCTTTCAAATCCTTTGTTACGACTTCTTTTAGCTTTACTACACTCTAATGAACTATTCTTAAAAACTCATCCGGCGAACTTTAACTCATTTCGTCCCTGCTTATATCCCTCCCTTCCTTTTGGTTTTAAAGTATGATTTGCATCACTTATACGCATTCCGATTTATTACCTCCTATATAATAAACGTACGAGAAGCCAAAATCCCTACAATAATTAAAAAAATATTTTTATGATATTTTAATTGGGTTATGAATGCAGTATTGGAAATATAAAACTTACCGAAGGAGGTATTAGAAATCCCAAAGGAAAACGAACCCGCAATAGCAAGGGCATAAGTGATTTTAAAACAGTTGGGAAGCTATGACGAAATTTGTAGGTATTGTGAAATGTATAGCAAATGTTACTTGACACATGGAGACACAATGACTACAATTATAATGTGGTTATAAAATCGCATAAGGAGTGATTATTTTGTATAAGCTGAGTGTTGGAATGCGGGAAGCAAAAGAAAATCTAAGCAGACTGGTTAATGAAGTAAAGAAGGGTACGGAAATAATTCTTACGGAAAGAGGCAAGCCTGTGGCAAGATTAGCACCTGTCGATAATGAATCTTTGTCTTTGGTATCCCGGTTAAACAAGCTTGAACATGCCGGTTTGTTAGAGCCTGCAAGTCGCGTTAATTTAAAGATACCTTCACCTCTTCCTCTATGCGGAGAAAAAGCCCAGAAGTTTTTACAAGAGGATCGCAACAGATGAGTTCAAGCGATATTTCGGTCATTTATTGGGACAGTTCGGCAGTTCTCTCTACGCTGGTGCAGGATAGCCATAGTGAGCATGCTATGCGCTATGCGGGCACTAACGCCGTACATCTGCTATCAAGCTTAGCTTTTGCGGAAGTTTATGCCGTTTTAAATAGAATTAAACGTGAGCGAGAGATGGCGGAAATATTAGTCAATGCTTCCATGGAAACCTTGGGCTCCGGTCCATGGAGAAAGATAAGAATTGACCCTGACATTGGCGAATTAAGAAAATTAGCCTCCAAGTGGCCGTTACGAGGAGCTGATCTCTGGCATTTAGCCACAGCAAAAACTGTGCAACGCGAGCTTCCAGAATTGTTGGTATTAACATTCGATAAATTGCTCTATCATGCGTCTGTCGGAGAAAATATTGCCTTTGAAATGCGTTTATTTAGCCAATAGTAGAACATCCAAAATACTTTTAATCAAGAAATATGAAACCACCATGATTTCCTTAACATAAAAATAGTCAGAGTGTCAAAGCTACTCTGACTATTTTTGTTTTAACAGTTTATGATGAGATAAAAACTCGGCTTAAGATTTACCGATTATTAATAATCTCCATAATCTCATCGTGTTGATGCAAACTGAACAGGCTGTTCCTAGAAGTAAACCTGTAAAAATCACTTCCTTCTGTTGTCGGCTCTGTTGCGATGATATGCTGTTCCCCTGGCCATACTGTGTCTGCATGGAATATCATCACAAACCGATATCCAACTTCAACATCTCCTTTAAGAGTTTGGACAACTGTTACGTAATGAAGGTCGGTAGCCATCCAATCTGTTGATATTTGTTCATGAGATAACCTAAATGGCTCCTCATATATTTCGACTACCAAAATATAGGGAGACCCATTTATGATATCTTCAATATCTCCAGACCTAATAAAATCGTTTTCTGGAAGGGTTTGCGTGCGCAAGCGAGTCAGCCCGCTAACATATGATACGATGTCTTGTCGTATCTCCCGCTTCGAAACATAATAGCTTAAATCCAAGCCAACTGAATGCTGTGACAGCGGCTGATTATACATTATGCTGTTTGAAGGTGTGTCCAGATCAATAACGATATTGTGTACAAGCATAAATCCACCCTCACGTGTATTCGCATAAGGAGAATCAATGCCTGTAAGCACCAACATATAATCCGTTTTGCGGTTAAATGTCAAATTGCTCGGTACAAATGTAGCGGTATATGACTCAATCCCCATAACCGAAACGCTTATATTGTTTTCCGCATAGACAAATATCTGATCTGGGGCTTTGCCCAAAACCCTGTCAAGTACAACAAATTCAAATTCTACCAGATTGTTTCCAAAAGGCCTACTTCCAGCATATTGCGCAATTACAACATCTGTCGAAAACTTTAACAGGGCCTCTTCAAAAGTTATATCCGGAATAGAAGCGCTAAAGCTAGTGACCGTAGAGCGATATGCAGTCCCGCCATATGCTTTCCGATTAAAATGATAGTTATCTGAAATCCCATAAGAATATTCAGAAGGAGTTTTGCGAGAAGCTCTAGCCGAAATTTCAAAATAATCTTCCGAAATGGATTCGGGGGCAACCGCAAACCTATGATTTTCTCCAGAAGAGCCAAGATTGTTGCAGGCACTTAAAAAAACCATAAATAGAGCAAGAATTGCTAACGTGTTTATTATTTTTTTCATCGTTATAACCATTCCTTTCGCTGCGCTCAGGCACAAAACGTTATGAAAATTGTTGCCTGTATGCTATTCTTAAATTAGTCGTGCAAGTATACTACAGAGCACGGGGAGATGAGTGTGTCACCCTACCCTTCTTTGGGGAGACCGCATTGTTATATGTGTCGCTCAGCCCAGTCAAGCACAAATAAGTGTGGCGTCGACCACGTAGATTTATCTTTGTATAAACAACTCCTTTGTTTGTAAAGGGCGAGCAGTCAATGCTTGTGCGACCACTATACCATCTGAGAGAGGGAGTGTTTATACTCAAAATTGTCTACCCTACCTGTTGCGGCATCGACGTTCACAAAACCTTCGTCGTTGCTACCATCGCGACCACCGATCGCGAAAATATCACAACCTACAAAACCAAACGCTTCTTCACCTTTACCAAAGATTTGAGAGCTTTAGCGCTGTGGCTCTCAAATCATCAGTGTGTATATGTCTGCATGGAGTCCACGGGAAAATACTGGATTCCTGTCTACAACATCCTGGAACCTTCCTGCCAGATCACCTTAGCACATCCAAAGTATGTCAAAGCGATCCGAGGCAAGAAGACTGACAAAAAGGATTCCATTTGGATCGCAGACCTTCACAAACATGGCCTGGTTCCAGGCAGCTTCATTCCCCCGGCAAATATCCGCGAAATTCGCGACCTGCTGCGTTACCGTTCCAAACTGGTTTCCTTTATATCCAGCGAAAAGAACCGGGTACAAAATTCCCTGACGGTTTCCAATATCATGCTTTCTAATGTGGTGTCTGATACCTTTGGCAAAAGTGCTTCAGCTATTCTTTCGCATCTGTTGAAATATCCTTCTGAACAGGACTTTGATTTTCGGCCGCTTTTACACGGCTCGATGCTTAAGAAACAAGACGATATCGCTTTAGCCATTGACGGCACCATTAGCGAAGTTCAGGCTTGTAAAATCACCCTTTATTTAAGCCATATGGATGCTATTAAAAGCTATATCACTCAGATAGAAGAATTGCTATGCGATTGGCTGTATCTCATTCCGGTGCTATACAGATTATCCAGTCTGTTCCCGGTATTAGTCAGCTTTCGGCACTTGTAATTCTTTCTGAAATCGGTGCAGACATGTCCGCTTTTCACTCAGCCAAGCATCTTTGCTCTTGGGCGGGACTTGCTCCCTCCAACGATCAGAGCGCCGGCAAGAAGAAATCGGTTCGCATCAGTCGTGCTGGCACTTACATCAAGCCCCTACTCGTTCAGTGTGCTAATGCGGCTATAAAGGATAAGAAGTTCACGCACTATCGCACCCGCTATGAAGAAATCAAACGCCGTTGCGGCCACAAGAGAGCTATTATCGCCATTGCTCGGATGATTTTGAAAGCCATTTATCACATGCTTTCAAACGGTGAATTGTTCAATCCAATCCAGCACTTTACGAGAAATCACAGTGCAAACCCGGCTTCATAGCTTCGTCAGAACAACATGCGGTTAAACTATTACAGCGTTTGGGTTATTCGATTGTCAAAGTACCTGAGTCTGCTTAGACTCTAATTGCTATTGTTTCTTTTTTTCGACCTTACTCACAGGTCTATTTAAGTACGCCCTTTTTTAGGGATTTCGGTTTTTTCGGCTTTCATGTACTTTTCAGATTTATCCCTCTTTCTGAAAGGTATATTCCCAGTTGATTTGGCTGTTGCTTGCGGTGACAATCACAACATTATACGCAAGAGAATGCCATCGATCTACCTGAAATGGTCATAAATTTGCCTTAGATGGCGTATCTCATTT
>Ga0209105_100090_pt1 | contig 30943 bp, 29 predicted proteins | sample SedPBSmetaG_FD_184158 | JGI IMG/M metagenome (GOLD analysis project Ga0209105, IMG submission 184158) | Freshwater sediment bacterial and archeal communities from Indian Creek, Illinois, USA to study Microbial Dark Matter (Phase II) -... | ecosystem: Environmental > Aquatic > Freshwater > Creek >...
CACGGGGTGGCTAGTCTCCCTCTTCTCAATATAAACGGCTTCTAAACCATCGCGTATCACTAGGTTTACCGCTTGGTCTACCATGATGGACAACTCTTCCATATGAGGTATGGCCGCGGCTCGCACACATAAGCGTTCTGCGACCAAGTTACCCATCTCGAGGAGCTTCATCCCCAGGCAGTAGGCCTTGCTTTTGTCGCGCATGAGAAAGCCTTTTTCTTCGAGGGTGTTAAGAAGACGCAAAGCCGTCGGCTTGGAGAGATCCGCTAGTTCGGTAACCTGCCGCAGGGTGAGGCGAGGCCTCTCGACAGTGAACAAATCTAGTAGCATTAGTCCTTTGGCAAATGTGGTCGCGATCGCCATGGCAGCCCCCTCATTTCATTTGTTGGCCTACACTTACCGTAATCGTAACATACTTCTCGTCGCACAAAAAAAATCCTGCCTGGTAGCCGCAAATTTTGCGCGACCCCAAAGCAGGAGATGCGTGGCTTCCCTAGAATAGTCAGCTAGAGGGTTGACACGAGATGTGGCGCCTTAGCTCTGCGAGCTCTGGATACCACCACACTTGGCGCCTTACCGGCAGTAACGCGCAGTCCATTTCTCTTGCACTGTTTAGGCGGTATATCGGCCGCTGCAATTGCTGACAAAATGCCACCATCCAGGCCGTTCCTCCCGCGATCTGCGCGCTGTCCGAGACTACTATCGCCACATCGCAGTAGAGTGCCATCAGGAAGTTACGCTCTATAAGTCTCTGCCGCAACAAACTGACATCGACTCTTGGCTTGGCGAATGGCGTCACCACAGCCCCGCCCGCCGCCTTGATGGCGTCAGCTAGTGATTGATTTCCCCGTGGGTAGACTTGCTCGGCGCGTGAAGTGGGCAAGACAGCTACCGCCTTACCTGCGGAGCGCACCGCGCCCGTCAGTGCCGCCGTATCGATCCCCTTGGCTAAGCCAGACAACACCACGCAGCCATGTACGGCCAGTAACTCGCCCAGCTCGAGCGCAATCTCTGCTTCTTTGCTCGAACACGCTCGGCTCCCTATTACTGCAACTAGCACTGCGCCTACCCCCTATCGATTTCACACATATTTTATACCAAACGTGCGTTCGTTGCAATTAAATCGGAGGTGTCAGAATGCAAGTAGTTATTCTTGATTTAGGCAAAGACTCTTACGCTATTGAGGCCTTGGCGGTCCAAGAGATCCTTCGCAAGCCCACAGTTGTAACAGTACCCGAGGCGCCACCCCATGTGCTTGGCATTATAGATTTCCGGGGGCGGAGCATACCCCTTATTCACCTCGGGCGATTGCTGTCACTGCCTGCTGAAGGTGAGGGCTTGCGCGCCATTGTTCTGGAAGAAAACGGACACACTGCCGCCTTCTTGGTGGATGACGTGAGCGATGTCATCAATATCCCCGAGCACGCTTTTGACCAAGTTCCCGCAGCAATTGATGGCATGAGTTCGGTGCCAAAGGCCATTGCCAGGCTCAAAGACCGCATGGTGATCGTTATCGACCCCGTGAAACTGCTTCTTGCTCTGCGCCGCTAACTGAAAAAGCACAGGGACGGGGCGTTTGCGACCTACAATGTCGCAAACGCCCCGTCCCTGTGCGCCATCATGAAAGTAAGTGGCAAGTTGCGTTGATAGTTTTTACCTGCCACCGGCGCGAGCCATGCAGGTATTCAAGCAAGGAAAATGAGGTATTGCCGACCATCAGCGGCGAGTTAAAGGCAAAGAGCTCGGGCGGCGCTGACATGGCGTGCGCAATAATTGTACGCACACAGCCCCCATGCGTGAACAAGGCGATGGTGCCGCTAGTATGCTCTTTCACTAATTTCTCAAGGACTGCCGACGTACGCTGGTAAAGGTCCCAGTATGACTCCCCTCCCGGTCGGCGCGTATGGAGGCCGTCCTGTCGCAACTCTTGACAAAGCTCCGGGTCTGCCAACTTACATTGCTCGCTAGTCAAACCCTGCCACTGCCCTACGTCAATCTCCATCAACCCAGGGAGCAGGGCCAGTCGGCCCGTCTGCCTTTCGGCCACTATCTCGGCCGTTTTCAGAGCCCGTGTGAGCGGGCTACTGTAGATATGGTCAATGACATAGCGCTCTTTTAGCCAGACACTAAGCTTCTCCGCTTGCCTCAGGCCAGTTTCATTAAGAGGAATGTCAAGATGTCCCTGCAAAATGTTGTTTTTGTTATGATCAGTTTCCCCGTGCCGGACTACGATGATTCTTAACATTGTGCACCTCCGCCATAACTTAAGCCACTACCTACTCTAGCAGATTTGCACATGAAGATAAAGACTTAGGTCTTACTGCCCAATTCTTTCTAACAGACCGATGAGCAAAGCAGTTCTCTCCGCTAAATGGGGAATGGAAACATGCTCATCTAGGGCATGAGCCCCGTCGCCCACCGCGCCGAGGCCATCTAGAGTTGGAATACCTAGAGCCGCCGTAAAGTTGCCATCACTACCTCCGCCGGCGCTTCCCTCCTCAAGATGAAAACCTAGTGAAGCCGCAACGGACTGGGCTTTAGCAAATAGTGCCGCTGTGGCAGCACTTCTCTCCATGGGCGGACGATTGAGGCCTCCAGCAACGGTGACTCTCGTGCCTAGGGTATCGGCTACTCGCATCAGAATTTGGGGGACAACTCTTTCTGCTTCAGCCATGGTAGTAACGCGCAGATCGACATGGCCTTCAGCCAAGGCGGCCACCACATTAGCACGAGTCCCCCCTGCGACCACTCCCACATTGAGGGTGGTACCCAGCGCCATATCGGTCATGGCGTGGAGGGCAATTGTCTGCTTGGCCAGCTCTAAGATGGCAGAGGCACCTTTTTCGGGAGCACTGCCGGAATGAGAGGCAACACCTTCTACCCTGATATGAAAATCACCCACTCCTTTGCGAGCCGTCTTCAATGCGCCACTTGCCATGGCTGGCTCAAGAACTAACACCGCGCTGCTTGCTAGGGCTTCCTTTTCAATAATGGCCCTTGAGTTACTGCTGCCGACTTCCTCGTCCGTGGTAAAGAGGGCGACTACTTTTTTCTTAAGTGGCCAACCCTGCCCTGTGAGATGTGACAGGGCAAAGAGCGAGATAACTACCCCCGCCTTCATGTCGTAAATACCAGGCCCAAAGGCTAGATCTCCCAAGACGCGAAAGGGTCGGCGGGCGACTTCGCCCTTATCCCACACCGTATCGAGGTGGCAAAGGATGAGAATTTGTTCCTCTCCACTCCCCCACGTCCCTCGCAATTGATTGCTATTGCCCTCACCCTGAACAATTTCCGCGCTACCGCCACATACTGCCACGACGCCACTCAGCCACTCCAGCAGGGCATCACATGCCTCCATGTCGCCGGAGGGAGTTTCGTACTCCACCATCGTCTTTAACATTCCTAACATTTCCGGCAGATGTGATTTAATTTCTGTAATCATACCCATCGTCCTTTCTTTAGCTGCCCTGCCAAACCCCAAGCCTAACAACAGGCGATCTGAGCCAATGAACCAACTTAAAGCGACGGGCAGGAATAATTCGCCCCATAGCGAATTTTCAGTTAAGAGATCATCGTCGAGGTAGGGAAACGAGGGAATTATTTGTGAAAGTAAGATTATTAATAGTGTTAATGGTATTTGCGTCCCTGTTTGGCTACCTGACCTTTAGGAACAAGCAAATCGGCGATGTCAGAGCGGACATTGAGTTTTCGGCAGGCGTAAAGGCAGCGGTCAGCACTGTTATGAGTGACACAGCGGCAATACGCATCTGGCGGCATGGTGACAGACTAGCCTACGAGGCAGGGGGCGGGGTCGGCCTTGTCGCGCCTAGAGGCAAGGGGCAGCGCATCTACACAGCCAGTACCGGACTATTTGTAGGTGGTTCTATGTCCTACATCTTAAGGCGAGATGCCGCAGGGGTTCATGTGCACACGCGTCGCGGATCTTTTCTCTTGCCAAACTCTGCCGGCCCAAATGCCAGCTTTGAACACCTATGGTCTAGCGGCCTCTTGTACTACACACTCTCCACTGGAGAAGATGCCCAAGAGGCCTTCCTAGGGCTGTTCACCTACAATCCCGAGACCCAGACTAACAAAGAACTTATGGGAGCACAGGAAGGTTATCGCGCCACTGCCCTTGTCCTATCGCCCGCTAAAACGCAGCTCATGTTGGTCTTGCGCCCTATCCTTAGGCCAGGAACAATGACGGCGCCGTCAAAAGTGTGGGTCTACGACCTAGCTATGCAGAAAAGCGCGCGCGTAGAAGTCCTACCTTTTGAAAGCGACGAGCCCGGCGGAACCATCTTAACTGGCCCCCTAACTTGGGAGAGCGATAGCACCCTAGCTGTAGGCCTCAGGCAGACCACGGATGATACCTTTGCGGGCACGGCGGTCTACAACTATACAGACGGAGAGCTGCGCTTAAGGCGCATGTTACCCGATAAGTTGACCGTTGTGACTGCGATGCAAAGGGGTAATCTCTTGGTGCTAACTGAACTTGTAGGTGGCACGCAAAATGGCTCCTTCATAGAAAGCCAAGTCTGGCTGTATGACCCTGCGACCGACCAGCTCACCCAACTGCCTGACCCACTCCCTGGGCAGACAGTGAAGAGCGCTGCCTATCATGAAACGAGCGGCAATGTGTTTCTACTGCGCCAGACTAGGCCGGAGGGCGAGGAAACTAGCCTTACCATGGCGTCTTTTGTCGAGGGGAGTGGGCGCGAAACCCCCCTCTTCACAGTAAGCGGCACCATTACCGACGCTGTGTGGATTGGCGACACCCTCTATGCTGTGATCCTTAAACCTGAACAGAGATACAATTTGAACCGCATTGCCTTTCCACGTCGCTAGGCAGCTAGACCTCCACTAGCGCTGCAAACCCCGCGCCATATGTGCTGGAATGGGCAATGTGGCGTCAAGAGTGGTAGCCGCCTTAATTGCCCAGTGCGGGTCAGAGAGCAAGGCACGCCCCACAGCAACCAAATCACAGTAGCCTTCTCGCAAGGCAAACTCGGCAAACTCAGGCGACTTGAGCAGACCCACGCCAATAACCGGCAAGGGGACTGCTCTTTTTACAGCTTGTGCGAGCGGCAGCTGGTATCCTGGCCACACTTCGGGCGGGGTAGGTAAGTTACCCCCACTGCTGATGTGCAGCAAACCGATACCCGCGAGGTGCAAATTTTGACCTACTCCGCAAAGTTCGTCGAGAGAGTAGCCAAACTCACTGTATTCACTGCCTGATAAACGCACTGACAAAACAATCTCTGCGGGGATTCGAGCGCGACAAGCGGCAACCACCTCTAGCAAGAAGCACTGGCGGTTGTCGGCCGAACCGCCGTAGTGGTCGTTCCTCTGATTTGCAATCGGCGACAAAAACTCATGTATCAAGTACCCATGCGCAGCATGAATTTCGAGAACCTTAAAGCCCGCAGAGGCGGCCCGTTCTGCGGCATCAGCAAACGCATCCACTATGGTGCTGATTTCTGTGGCGGATAGCTCCTCCGGCAGGCCCATTTCCGGAGAAAACGAGAGGCTTGTCGGCGCCACCCGCCGATGTACGCCCTTCCCCGCCTTTCGGCCGGCATGCGCTAGTTGAATGCCTGGTACCGCGCCGTGCTCACTGATGGACAGCGCTAGCTGCCTTAAGCCCGCTATGTGACTATCGTCCCAGATGCCAATGTCTGCCAGAGAGATGCGTCCATCCGGATGAACGGCGGTCGCCTCGACAATGACGAGCCCGACACCACCAAGGGATCGGGCACCGTAGTGGGCAAGATGATACGCCTTTACACCTCCGTCGGCATCGCCGGCATATTGACACATGGGAGGCATAACCACTCTGTTGCGCAAGGAAACTCCCTGAATTTCTTTGGGGCTAAATAGGAGAGCGTTGTTCATTTCTCGCACACCATTCCTTTCACCTTTTAGATGCGCGGGCGCTGGTGCACCGCGAGCATCTACATTATGCTCGGTAGAATAATTCCCTATGCCCGCAGCAAATCCTGCTAGCAATAGCCCAATAATAGTTAAAAGAGCCAGCAGCGCGATGCGCAATGCCAGCTCCTCTACATTCCTGTGACTTTCCTTGCCCCTAGAAGAAAAACAAGATGATATAGGGATTAAGTAGCGTAATCAGCCATGCACCAACCGGTGGCACGACAAAGAGAGCAAGCGGTAGGGCGCCGTGATTCTCTTTGATACATTGAAGAGTGGCCATGGTAGATGCGGGAATCCCTATGCTAAAGCCCGGTAGCCCTGCGGCGAGATATATGGTCAGGGCACTCTTCCCAAAAATCCGCTGGGAGGCATACAGCGTTACTAGCATCAGCAAGGCTAAATTTAGCATCACCATCAGCACACCGAAGGGGCCAACCTGAAGCAGCAATTGCCACTGCATTGTAGCAAACATGAAGGTCAGAAAGAGCGAGAGACTAACATTGCCAAGCAGGTTGACTGACGGAAGTCCAATTTCCATCCACTTAGACAGGTCAAGCACCAACCGAATCAGTAGGCCCGCTAAAAAGGCTCCTCCCACGGGTGATACCCAATGTCCAAGCCCCAATTGACTCGGCAAAAACCCAAGGGCCATGGACAGCGCTAAAACTGACAAGTATCTTAGGAGATCGAGGGGAGCGAAATTGGGCGCGGGGGGCTTAAGAGTCTGTGACAAATCGGCTTTCTTTTGCAGCACCTTAAACACTTGCCCGCCTGCCAATGTGCCCACTAGCACAGCAAGAACCGACACCGCATTAAGCGCTGGCAGCAAATCATTACTACCACCAAGCTCTTGAAAAAGCGGGGCCAACGTGGCGTCGCCCATAAAGACAAGCGATCCATTGAGCAAGATTTCCTCTGGTCCAATGCCAAGCAATGTCCCCGTGAGGAGGGAGAGAATATTTTGCACTACAGCAACCCCAACAACCAGCAGTAAAAATAAAGCCATTTTGGGCAGGCCCTGCATAATCATGGCACGATTCATACGCAGACCAATCGAGGCGAAAAAGCCGGTAGCAAAGATACTAACGAGAGAGGTGTCTAGAGTAATATTAAGTAGCGGCCTAACAGCCAGCATAGCCAATGCGAGTAACAACCCGCCAAGAAATGGTGCCGGAACATAATTACTTTTTAGAACAGGGACATACTTCTGCAGAGCATACCCTTTAAGCAGAAAAGCGAGCACCAGAGCGACGGATTGTGCGGCATTCAGTGCAAAATCCATCGACTCTTTAAGCCCCGTTCGCGGCAAGCTTGGCTGCTACAGCCTCATCTCGCAGGAGTTGTTCCGCCACGAATGCCGCCACCTCGCCGGTGATATTTACACAGTGGGCTTTGCGCTCTGGCGACGCAAAGACATACCCCTTGACCAATACGCGACAGCAAGTAGAACCATAAACAGCCTTGACATGGTCGTGCAAGCGCGCGGCTTGCGGGAACATCTGATCGGGCATTTGGTCGCCGTGCTTACGCCCATAGGCCATGCCAAGCGCCATTGCTCCCCCGCTGACCGCACCACAGAGGCAACCAGACTTGCCAAGGCCAATGGGGAAGGCCGATGCCAACATCGTCACCTCGCTTGGAAAAGGAAATCCTAGGGCTTCGTTCAGCACATGCACAACTGCCTCAGAACAAAAGAACTCACCCCGTGCAAAATATCCCTCTGCTTTCTCACGAATGTTCTTGACAATGGCTTGATTATCCATAATCATTTCCCCTCTCTTAATTTGGATGCACGCTATCCTCGACTTAAACCAGAAAAAGTATAACCGGCCCGATTGATATTAACAATCCTTATTGAGAATATAAGAGAAACTATGACCTATGCTTAGTTTGTCGTGATAAATAGCACAAAAAATACGCCCTCTGTTCGAGGGCGCACGAATCAAGAGACAACAGTCAAGAAACAAGAAACGAGGAAATAGTGCCGCCCTAAGACTTGAGTTCGGCTAGTCTTGCGGCGATAGCCTCATCTTGCAAGAGCTGTCCCACCACGAAGGCCGCAACTTCTCCGCTAATTTTCACACAGTGGGCCTTGCTAGGCTTGTTCTTTGCCAGACAAGGAACTTAGCACCGCAGCCAAGGCCTCTTTGCTACTACTATGGGCCTTAATCAGCGGTATATTCTTTTTGCGAGCCGTCTTCACGGCCACCGTGACCATACAGTGTGACACCGTGGAGGTAAACACTACAATCGCACCAGGACACCCAATACATTTCTCAAAGTTAGTGGTCATGTGTGTAAAGACCTTGAGCTCATGCCCTAGGGAGCGGCCTAGCGTGCGGTAATGTTCATGCATTCGAGAGTGTCCGCCGACGAGAACAATAGACATAACTGGCACCTCCATTGATATTAATTCTCACTATCAATAAAGTTATCACACTTGCTGCTTTATAGCAAGTAGATTCTCTTCTGTGAGTGCACCACAAGGAATATCCCTGAAAAGGACACTACTTCGCTGGCTATGCCACAAAACTGGGCATCGTGCAGGAGAAACTTGCCCTTTTCGAGAATAGCATATGGTTAAGCGCACACGTCTAATAGCGAAAAATTGGATGCGATGGGGAGGATACTATGTCGATTTTCTCACTAATGAACAAGCGCAGGAGCATTCGCAAGTTTACGACTACACCAGTTTCGCGCGAAGTTATAACGCAGATCATTGCGGCCGCCATTCTTGCACCTTCGGGCAAGAATCGACAACCATGGCACTTTACGGTCCTCCAAGGGGAAGGGAAAGAGAGGCTCCTAAATGTAGTGGAGGCAAGCATTCAGCAGCGAGAGTCCGGAGGGGTCAGTACAGGCAGTGCACCTCACAGTGCGCGGGCCATGCGCCAAGCGCCCGTCTGCGTGGTGGTTCACAATCCACAATTCACTCCCGAGGAAGACCGTAATGGCCTGAATCGCTATCGCTCGCTCGTTGACACGCAGAGCATAGGCGCGGCCATGCAAAACATGCTCTTAGTGGCCGAAGAAGCTGGGCTTGGTACTCTGTGGATTTGCGATGTGCTATACGCGGAATCGGCTATAAATGATTTTCTCGGGCGTAGCGACGAGTTGGTGGCAGCCATTGCTCTCGGCTACCCCGATGAAGCGCCTGCCGCCCGCCCTCGCAAGACATTAGACCAAGTAACGACCTGGCTTACATAGGAGAACTGCAACGGCAAGGTAATTTGCGTACGGGACCTGTCCGGAAGAGAGAACATGAAGCGCCAAGAACCGTCCCTAGCGCTTCGAATTTGATAAAGGGGTTGTGTTTAGTGGGAGTTACAGCAGTAGTCGGGGCCCAGTGGGGCGATGAAGGAAAAGGCAAGATTGTTGATTTACTGGCGCAGGAGGCCGACATTGTCGTGCGTTACCAAGGGGGAGCAAATGCTGGGCACACGGTGGTAAATGACAAGGGTAAGTTTGCCTTGCACCTTATCCCCTGCGGCATCTTTAATCCGAGCACGGTCAACATTATTGGCACAGGCACGGTAGTCGATGTGGAAGAGCTCGTTAAAGAAATGAACATGCTAGAGCAAAGCGGCATTGACACAAAAAACCTGCTCATCAGTGAACGCGCCCATATGTCCTTGCCCATCTATCCCCTCTTTGAGCGCCTTTTAGAGACGGCGCGCGGTGTGCGCAAACACGGCTCTACCCTGCGCGGTATTTCTCCTGCCTATGCCGCCAAAGCCCTGCGTGTGGGGCTGCAGATGGGCGAGTTCAAAAACCCTAGACAACTCCGCGCGTCCCTGCAAGAGATTCTGACTTTTGGCAATCAAGTACTAGTTAACAATTTCGGTGCTGAACCAATTGATGTGCCGAAGACGATGGAGCAATTAGTAAACCATGCGGCGAGACTCGCGCCTCATATCGGTGACACTTTGGCCGTAATACAAAAAGGTATGCGCCAGAATAAGCGCATACTCTTAGAAGGGCAACTTGGAACCATGCGCGACCTCGATTGGGGCATCTACCCCTATGTCACTTCGTCAAATCCCCTGCCAGGTGGCGCGGCCGCCGGGGCCGGCATACCTCCCCATAAAATCAACCATGTCTTGGGTGTGGTAAAAGCTTTCTCGACCTGTGTTGGGTCCGGCCCCTTCCCGACAGAGTTGCATGATGACACCGGCAAGTACTTACGCGAAATTGGGCAGGAGTTTGGCGCGACTACAGGGCGCCCTCGCCGCTGCGGTTGGCTCGACGCTGTGGCCTTGAAGTACGCCGCCATGCTGAATGGGTTTACAGAAATAGCCATCACCAAGCTAGATACCTTGGATGGTTTGGAAACCCTTAAAATATGCACGGGGTACTTGCTAGATGGTGAGCAGATAGATTACATGCCTCTGGCCACAGACCTCTTTAGGGTAGAGCCGATTTATATTGAGGTACCGGGTTGGAAAGAGCCTACGGCTCCGGCCAGGAGTTTTGCACAGATGCCTCGCGAGGCGCAAGACTATATCGCGCTTATCGAAGGTTATCTCGAAGCCAAGGCCACCCTGATTTCGGTTGGACCGGAGCGGTCAGCCACCTTCACCAAGTAACCATCAAGCAGGCAGCGTTTTTTCCATAATGTGGCTCTGATAGGTCTTACCCTCCCATTGGACGGTTTCGACAATGACATATCCCTCGCTTTGGTAAAAGCGAACCAGATGTAACGCCGGAACCGCCGTATCCAATTGGATGCTGCGGATACCCTTTTCCTGAGCACTCTTCTCCGCCAATCGCATCAGAACCCGCCCCAATCCAAGGGATTGAAAGGCGGGTAGCACTGCCAACTGCCCGAGATAAAGGACTCTTTCGCCATGATCGTCAACAGTGTCCTCTAAGGATACAGTCCCCACCAATTCTTCGGCCGAGTACAGCAAATGCACTTCTTTTCCTTGCATACGCTCGAATGTCAGGGCGTCGTCTTGGTAAGTCCCCGTGAAATTTAAGCCCATTTCAGCCAGGCCCCGATAGGCCGCATTTACCAAGCGGCGGAGTGAAGCGACATGCGTGTCGTCGGCTAGGGCAAAGCGCAAGGCGGCAAACTCCATGTGTACGCCCCCGTTTCTTGCCTACTCGACCGGCACAGCGTCACTCTGACGTTGCACCTTGGCCCAAGCATCTTTAAGCCCGACAATGCGGTTAAACACAAGTTTCCCTGCGGAATCACGCTCTTTATCGACGACAAAATATCCCTGGCGCAAGAACTGCACTCGTTCACCAGGTGTTAGCTCTCCGGCAAAAGGCTCAACTCGGGCCATGGTCAGCGTGACAAGTGAGTGGGGATTAATGTTGGCGGTAAAATCCATACCTAGAGGGGCTTCTTCTGGGTTCTCGCAGGAGAAAAGAGTATCGTAGAGATTGACCGTCACGCCTTGGGCATGGCTGGCCGCTACCCAGTGCGAAGTGCCCTTAACTTTGCGGCCGGATGATGCTTCCCCACTCTTTGTCTCCCGGTCGTAGGTACAAATTAACTCCACTACCTCACCGGTAAGGGGGTCTTTAATTACTTCTTCACACTTGATAATGTAGGCCCCTTTAAGCCTAACCTCCCCGCCTAGAGTAAGTCGGTGAAATTTCTTGGGCGGATTCTCCATAAAATCTTCTTCTTCAATATATATTTCGCGCGAAAAAGGAACCTGACGCGCTCCGCTGGCGGGGTTTTCGGGGTTGTTTTCAATCGTCAACCATTCCACTTGCTCGGCGGGATAATTCGCCAGAGTTACTTTTAGTGGCCTGAGGACCGCCATGATTCTGCTGGCTGCGGCATTCTGTTCCTCGCGGATGCAATGTTCGAGCAGGGGCAGCTCAGCGACCATGTTTTTGCGCCCGACGCCACATTTTTCGGCAAAAGTACGTATGGAGGAAGGAGTATAGCCACGGCGCCGCAAACCAGCAATGGTGGGGATGCGAGGGTCATCCCAGCCGGCCACGAAACCTTCTTCAACGAGTTTGCGCAACTTGCGCTTACTCATGATGGTGTGACTTACCCCCACGCGACCGAACTCAATTTGCTTGGGGCGACCTAGTAGGCGAGGCACATAGTCGATGTTGTCCACTACCCAGTCGTAGAGGGGCCGATGGTCGGCATATTCTAAAGTGCAGATGGAATGGGTAATGTCCTCTAGGGCATCCCCAATGGGATGGGAGTAATCGTACATGGGATAAATGCACCACTCCATGCCGGTGCGATGATGATAGGCATGGCGGATGCGATAAATAACGGGGTCGCGCATATTGATGTTGGGGCTATGCATATCAATTTTGGCGCGCAGTACCTTGGCCCCATCGGGGTACTCCCCCTTTTTCATGCGGGCGAAAAGATCCAGACTTTCCTCGATCGGGCGATTGCGATACGGACTAGAGCGCCCCGGCTCGGTAAGCGTGCCACGATACTCGCGGATCTCTTCTGCGCTTAGGTCATCGACATAGGCCAAATCTTTTTTTATCAAGCCGACTGCGAAATCATATTTCTCTTGAAAATAGTCCGAGGCAAAAAATAACCGGTCCTCCCAATCAGCGCCCAACCACCTCATGTCGTCCATAATGGCATCGACAAATTCCTGCTCTTCTTTGAGCGGATTAGTGTCGTCGAAACGCAGGTTGAACTTACCACCATTCGCAATAGCTAAGCCGTAGTCGAGGCAAATGGCAATGGCATGGCCAATATGCAGCCAACCATTAGGTTCAGGAGGGAAACGCGTATGTACCCGGCCGCCATTCAGGCCTTGGGCCAAATCAGCAGTGATTATGTCTTGGATAAAATTGTTGGGCAATCTTTTTTCCGTAAATTCCATACTTAATCCTCCTCTTTTTCTCCGAATAATACCACCATAGCAATGCAAATGTTAGAGGAAAAGACCATTTTGCTTTCTTTAGCGCGACGCGACGACGCGAGCCACATGCACACCGCTAGCCGCGGCTTGAGACAAACCTCTAGTCACACCAGCACCATCACCAATGGCAAAAAATCGCGGCACTGGGGTCTCTAGTTCAGCGGATAACTTAAGACGGGAACTGTAGAATTTTACTTCAACCCCGTAGAGCAAGGTGTCATCATTGGTCATGCCGGGGGCAATCCCGTTTAAGGCATATATCATTTCAACAATATTATCAAGGTGACGCTTCGGCAAGACCAAGCTTAGGTCCCCTGGTGTGGCTTCGAGGGTGGGTTGGGTAAAGCTTTGGCCAAGGCGATGGGCATTTGTCCTCCGGCCCTTAACAAGATCACCGAATCGCTGCACGATAACTCCTCCGCCCAAGAGATTTGAGAATGAGGCAATGCGCTTGCCATACTGATGTGGCTCGTTAAAAGGGTGCGTAAAACGATTGCTGACCAGCAAGGCAAAGTTCGTGTTCTTGCTGTGTCGTTCTTTTTCCCGGTAGCTATGCCCATTGACTGTAATAATTCCATCGGTGTTCTCCGTCACGACATAGCCGTGAGGATTCATGCAAAAGGTGCGCACTAGGTCTCCATACTGCTTAGTACGGTAGACGATCTTGGCCTCGTAAACTTCGTCAGTGATGTGCTGCATAACTTCAAAAGGTATCTCGACTCGCACCCCGACATCTACCTGGTTGTTGAACAAATCAAGTCCTAGTGACTTACACTCGGCAGCAAACCACTCTGACCCGGCTCGCCCGGGGGCTGCAATGATAAACTCAGCTTTAATTTCCGGCGGGCAGGCCTTGTTGTGCGAACGCAGAGTAAGACCATGCTCCTTTTCCCGCGGTTCAATTTTCTCGACAGTCGAGTTAAAAAACATAGTGATACGTGGCTCTAGGACTTGATAGAGCGCCTTTAAGATGCGCAGATTATTCTCCGTGCCGAGATGACGCACCCTCGCGCCCAATAAGTGCAGGTCGCGCGTGAGGGCAAGTTTCTTCAAGCCACTATTTTCTGATGAATATGTCTCTTGCGGTGCCCCAAAACTTAAATTGATGTTATCGATGTACTCGATCAACTGCATGACTTCGTGTGGAGGCAAGTAATCTTGCAGCCAGCCACCAAACTCGGTCGTAAAGTTGTACTTACCATCTGAAAACGCTCCGGCCCCACCAAAACCACGCATGATGCCACAGGGGTTACAGCTAGGACAGTGTTTTGTAGCAAGCTCAATCAGTGGGCAAAAGCGCCGATAGATATCTTGACCTGCCTCGATCATGACAATTTTGAGCTCTGGCCTCAGCTTTGTTAGCTCTAGTGCGGCAAATATCCCTGCCGGCCCCGCGCCAATAATGGCCACGTCGTATTTATGCATGGCTCGCCTTCCTTTGCGCTAAAGTTTTAATATTTGTCCTTTCTCATTATGACGCATTGGAGACTTAGTAACAATACTTAGGCCCTCCCCGGCAGGAAGTAGCTGCGCCGACGAAGAAAAGAGTAACTAAGCAATCAAAGGGAGGTTTCCGAATGCAGTATAGACCTTTTGGCAGACTAGGCTTCAATGTTTCCACGTTAGGATTGGGATGTATGCGCTTGCCGCTCACGCAGCCGGCAGAAAATGCTCACGGCAATGTTCTTGCCGAGAGCATTGTTGATGAAGCGCTGGCGGTTGACCTCATTCGAGCCGCCGTCGATGTGGGGGTAAACTACATAGATACAGCCTATGACTACCACAAGGGCAAGAGCGAACTTATCGTGGGGCAAGCGCTCAGTGGTGGCCTAGACTACCGCAAGAAAGTAAAGCTGGCCACCAAACTGCCACCCTGGCATATCAAAGAAGCCAAAGACTTTAATCGCCTGCTCGATGAACAGCTAAAAAGGCTCAACACGAACTATATTGACTTCTACTTACTGCATGCCCTGCGCAAGGAGTATTGGGAAAAAATGAAAGCCCTTGGCGTGCTAGATTTCCTTAAGACTGCCATGGCGGACGGTCGCATTAAGTACCCAGCTTTTTCTATTCATGATTCCTTTGCCGTGTTTAAAGACATCGTCGATTCTTACGACTGGGCGATGTGTCAAATCCAGCTCAACTACATGAATGAGGACTACCAAGCGGGCTTAGAGGGCTTTCAGTATGCGGCGTACCGCGATGTCCCTATAGTAATTATGGAGCCGCTCCTAGGCGGCAAACTTGCCAAGCAACCACCAGCAGAAATCCAGGCCGTTTGGAACAAGGCCCCCAAGAAGAAGTCGCCTGTCGAGTGGGCTCTACGCTGGGTAGCCAATTTCCCGGAAACGACCGTTGTACTAAGCGGTATGAATTCCATTGCCCAACTTAATGAGAATGCACACATAATTAAGAGAGCTCTGCCGAATAGCCTCACGGTAGATGAGCTAGGGTTAATCGATCAAGTTAAACAGCTTTACCGCGCACGCACGGCCACAGCTTGCACAGAGTGCCGCTACTGCCTACCCTGCCCAGAGAAAGTTAACATCCCCTCTGTCTTTAGTCTCTACAATGATCTATGCACCTACGGCACCATAGAAGGCGGATTCACCACCTATAAGAGCTTGATTAACAACAAAACCGACGCTTCCCGCTGCGTGGAATGCGGCAAGTGCGAACCGCTCTGTCCCCAGGGGATACCCATCATCGCATCCCTCAAGGAGGCGCACGAAAAGTTGTGCGACCGCTAGTCACCCTTCATATCTCAACCTTTAAAGCGTAGGGCACGCATGGCATTGGCAATGGCAAGCAGCGTCACACCCACATCAGCAAAAACCGCCCCCCAGATGGTAGCTAGCCCCATCGCGCCGAGCAACATAAAGACGAGTTTTACCCCGAGAGAAAGAACCACATTCTGTCTCACTATAGCTGTGGTATAGCGGCTCAGTCTAACCGCCGTGGCCACCTTGCTAGGTGCATCCTGCATGATGACTACATCGGCAGCCTCGATGGCGGCATCGCTCCCTAGGCCCCCCATCGCCACGCCGATATCGGCACGCGCGATGACGGGGGCATCATTTATGCCATCCCCGACAAAGACTAGTTTCTGATGACCCTTGAGCAAGGCTTGTTGCATTACCTCTATTTGCGCCACTTTTTCATGTGGCAACAACTCTGCATGGTAACTATCTAGCTTGAGGATCTGTGCAACCTGCGCGGCTGGGTACTCGTAATCTCCCGTAAGCATTGAGATGTGTCGCACCCCTAAGGCGCGCAAGTCCACCACTGCCTTGCCACTATCGGCCTTTAACTCATCGGCCACACGTATTTCACCCATCAAGTGACCATCTAGCGCCACATATACACTTGTGCCACCTTGCATTTGTCTTGTCGGCAACCTCACGCCATGGGCGAACATTAATCGGTCATTGCCCACAAGTAACAATTTTTCGCCTAGGCTGGCCCTCATCCCCCGCCCTGCTAGTTCACTAATCGCGGTAAGTGGAGCCCATGTCGACGTTGTGCCAGCCTGACAGATCGCCTTTGCTACGGGATGCGTGGAGTTTCGCTCGAGCGCTGCCGCCAAGGATAGCACTTCCTCCCTGCTGTAACCAGCCTCTGGCAATACCTCTGCCACGGTAAAGAGGCCACGCGTAAGGGTGCCGGTTTTGTCAAAAACCACCGTATGTAATTTAGCCAGAGCGTCGAGGTAGTTGGCCCCCTTAAACAGAATACCTTGCCGACTGGCCGCCCCAATACCGCCAAAATAACTTAAGGGCACTGAAACAACCAAGGCGCACGGGCAAGATATGACGAGCATGACTAACGCCCGATACACCCACACCTCAAAGGTTTGCCCAGGGATTAAGAGCGGCGGGACAAGCGCAATGATTGCTGCTCCAGCCACAACTGCCGGTGTATAGTAGCGCGCAAACGAGGTGATAAAGCGCTCTGTGGGTGCCTTGCGTTCACTGGCTTGCTCCACTAACGCTAGGATCTTAGCTACGGCAGAATTGGCGTAAACCTTCGTGACTTCAATCTCTAGTAGCCCGGACTGATTAATCATACCCGCGAGAACTTCATGCCCGACAGTAACCACGCGCGGGACAGATTCGCCCGTCAAGGGGGAGGTGTCAAGCAAGGATTCTCCTTTCAACACTACACCGTCGAGGGGTATCCGCTCGCCCGGTTTCACGACAATAGTCTCGCCCACACCTACGGTCTCGGGGGCTACTGCCGTGATTTGTCCGCCACTTAGCAAATTCGCATACTCTGGTCGCAAGCCTAGAAGTGCTTTAATTGAACGGCGCGATTTATCCACGGCTCTCTCTTGGAAATACTCACCTAGAGAAAAGAATACCATAACAGCTACCGCCTCCGAGAATTCCCCGAGAGCTATGGCACCAAAGGTGGCTATAGTCATTAAGCCATACTCGTCAAAAAGCCTGCCACGCAAGATGTTCTGTCCTGCATGGGAGATTATCGGCCACCCGACGACGAGGTACGAGATTAGGAAAATGAATGTAGACCAAGGAAGAAGATGCTCAAAAAGCATCCCACCGAGCATCAATATCAATGAAAAGCCGATAGGGATGAGGCGGCGGTTGTGGTCAGCCTGACTGCCTCCTGCAGGCTTTTCTAGCGAGCATTTCGTACACTCCTGCTGTTCTGATAGTTGAATGCTCATCGTCACCGCGTCCCTTCTTTTAACTGTCTTCCGCGAAATGTGCCTGCGCCTCACGAATCAAATGCAAGACATGCTCATCATCAAGGGCATAGAAGACCATTTTGCCCTCTCTCCTACTCTTCACCAAGCGAGCTAAGCGTAACAGGCGCAGATGATGCGAAATGGCTGGCAGACTCATTTCTAATATTTCAGCGAGGTGACAGGTGCACATTTCTCCCTCGGACAAAATGTACAAAATGCGCGTGCGGGTTTCATCAGCGAGAATTTTAAAGAGCTCCGAAAGACCTGCCACCTCTAGCACTTTTTCCTTGATGCTCGCGACCCTATCTGCTGTGAAAACAATGGCACACTGTTCGGTGCTGGTGTTTTTTGTCATCTCCGCTCCTCCGCTTCTTTAAACTATTAAGCAATCGTTTAATTGTATATTACCAATCAACTCGCGGCCTCGTCAATAGTTACGCAAAAAAAGACCTCCCCCGTTTTCTGCGGAAAAGGTCCCACCTACCTTAGATTAGCGAATGATAATATTGCCTTCCTCAAGACGAATGGACACCCCAACTTGCTTCTTCTCGAATTTGTAACGTCGGGGACCGATAATGACAAAGCTATTCTCCCAGCCGATGCCGATGCTGACCTTAGAATTCGTGGGCACAGTGACTGATGTTGCCACCGACGACTCTGAGCCAAGCTCTTTAACGACGACATCGCCCCCCGACTTCATTTCACCACCACGAAAAACTCCTTGCACGACAATTTTACCACCCGCCTGAACTTTGGAGTTATAGACTCCCCCCGAGATGCTCATAGAACCGGTACATGACACTTGTGAGTTAATAACATTGCCAGCCGCAAGGTGAGCTTCATCAGGATTTATAACCGCTATTTTCTCTGTGAGGACCACTGTTAGCCGGGCCAAGTTAGCCAGCTGCTCCTCCGTCCGCTTCCCTTGCTCAATCTCCTGCCTAAATTGTGCGAGCGTCGCTACTAGCGTGGGACCATACATTTCTAACAATCGACAATCTAGCTGCCGCAATTCGTCGTGCAAAACCTTTACCCTGCCTTCGAGCTCTTCTCCTCGCTGATTGAGCATGGTAGAGATAAGTTGCGCGGCGAACTTCTCTTTCTCTGGTGGCATGCGCTTCTTCAGTTGTTGTACCGCCACGGAGAGTGTATTGATGTCCTCCTTCAAGTTTGGGAGAAGGCTACGCACATTGCGCAGAAAGTCTAGCGGAGGCCCTGACTGCACCTGGGAGGCAATAATATTGCCCCGCACCTGCACTCCGGCCATGGCCTGCGCCTGTGCTTTTTCTACCACACCCGCTACGCGCAGCATACCCCCAGCCCAGACGGAGAACCCAGCGGTAATGTCTTCCCCCACAGTTACATCACCCAAAAAAGAAATGTTCCCCGATTTTAGATCCACGCATCCTTTGACCAACATGTCAGGAACCACATCGACGGCAATGGCCTGTGTACCGGGGCGCAGTACCGGTCGCCCAGCCTTAGTAGCTACCATTTGCAACGCCCACTCTTGGTGCATGACGCCAGTCCCTGCCATCAAGGCAATGTCCTTAGGTGGGGGGGGCATTATATGTTCTCCCCTCACTCCCGTGCCTGGAACCCCTGCCAAGGGGGGCGTTTTTTTTAAGAGCACTTGTCCTTCTTTGACGGCAGTAAATTCGTAACGCGAGCGAAAATCAACTGCACTGTCCTCCCGCACCTGTTTTTCCGTCATTTGTGCGGTTTCAAAAAACATAGTGATCTCAGCGTCACGCCCAGGAGTTGGGGGAGTACCTGAGGCAATCAAATACTGACCCGCTTCTGTCGCCTGCGTAACAATGGGCAAGAGGCTCATATCAGCTCGCGGCAGGATCCCCTCTTGACCCAAGCGAGCTGTTAGCTCTGCGAGGGTAACCGCCGGGATGGGCTCAGTTGTTTCCAGTGGTTGAATAACAAGTCTTTCCTTGGGTGCTAAAGCAGGCAGCGAACGCCTAGTTATCTTGCCGGGCTGCAACCTCACATAGGCTGCCAAAAGATTGGGGCTGACCCAGATCGACCACGTGCCGGGTATCACCTCATCGATGGTCTCAACTGAGATCACATCTGCTTCTTTAACCGCAACCTCTGTGTGGTGCTGCACCCCATTCACCTTGAGCACAATCCCCGTCATCGGCACTAGCACCGGCGATGGCCCTGTCTCTGCCTGTTGCACCTTGATAACGCCATCCGTCAGGGCGGCGAAATTCTTTTGCGTGTCAGTCATAGTTGCATACCTCCCGACAGAATCCTCTGTCAACTAATTCGTCAAAAAACAGCTTACTCCTGCTGGCGCGACATTAGTTTATGGCAAGGCGCAACTCGAGGTCTCGGATGATGGGCAAGGCGAATTCCAAGGCACCATGGCTCGACATATGATAGGGATCCCACCAATATTCCAGTTCTTCTAGGGCGAAGTTACTTAAATCAAGCAGGGACACTTCGGGAAAACGGCTGTTAAACTCACGCCAAATACTCGCTTGGTCAATTCCACTATTGTACAGAGCAGTATTGTATTCTGGGGAGGCCGGCACGCGGAGAAACACCGGTTCTGCGTTGGCAACACGCACAGCCTCAACCAGCAGAGCTAAGTCGTCGAACGCGGCTCTGTTGATGGTGAACTCCTGCATTTGGCTGGCTACAAACTCGTTGGCTTCGTCCGCCAACATCTCGCGCGTAAGGGGGCGATCGGCAGTTAAAAAGCCAGCGACCGGTCTCCCGAAACAGTCATAGACAATGTAGGGATTGTAAGTCCAGGGGGTTCGTACCCAGTCAAGCAGGGCAGAACGCCAAGTGTCGCGCTGGTCCCATGTGGCAAAGAGCCAACCGAGCAACCAATCCGCCCTAGTCGCGGGCTCCGTAGGAAAAGTTAGGCGATCGCGCAGGGTCGCGCTGCGACGCCATGCCGCCCCGCCATATTGTTCCGCCATAAAGGTATGCCTATTAAACATCCACAAGTCTATATTAATGTAAACAATCTCAACTTCCCTAAAGAGCGAGGAATTGTGAGAGAAGAGGTAGAGCATTTCGCGGGGCCCCCCAGCCGCGGCTGAGGCATTGACGAAAAGATATGGGGCAAGGCCCATGCGGTCGGTCATTTCGCGTGGTGCTATTGCGGCCTGGGTTTGGCTAGAGCCAAAAAAGGCAACCTTGGGCAGACCCTCATGGCGCGCCAAATTGTCATTAATGCGCGAAAGTTCCCCATAAGGTGACAAAAAAGCTCGCTCCACAATAAATAAACGCGTGACTGCTTCTAGCAAGAGCAATATTAACAGGCCATACAGTAACCCTGATTGCCAAACTCCACTATTCCTTCTCATCGCTGCACTCCTCCTAAGGGGTAAGGGATCATTTTCGCGGCGGTCGGCCGCTAAAACCTAAAATAGATGAAAGGCTGAGCAGGCCTAAAGCTAAGCGCCAAGACGAATACTGCTACGGCATACGCCATCCCTCTAAGGGGAGCCGGCACCCGATACCAACGCACTAACAAGGAACGGTAGTTATCATCGACATATTTCTCTCCGAAATGAAGCAGGAAAAGCAGCGCCACAATTGCGACATAAGCAACTTGGGCATTCCATGTCGCGATTTGTGAAAAGTCAAACACCGACCTCAACATCGCCCACGAGGCCTGAAAACTCGGAGAACGAAAGAAGACATAGCTTATACACTGCACGTGAAAGGTCAACAACACATTAAACCAACGTGGCAGGGTCAAAGACGGGTAACGGCTGATGACATACTCACTCCACAGGCGGTGCAACACTAGCCATATCCCTTGAAACGCACCCCAGAGGACAAAAGTCCACGCTGCCCCATGCCACAAACCGCCGAGCAACATGGTGAGAAAAAGATTCAGATTACGACGCCACTTGCTGCACCGATTACCGCCTAGGGGTATGTACAGGTAATCGCGGAGCCAAGTAGAGAGAGTGATATGCCAGCGCCGCCAAAACTCAGCCACATTAGCAGCCAAGTAGGGCGTGTTAAAATTTGGCGCCAGCCTTAGCCCAAAAAGCCTCCCTAGACCGACGCCCATGTCCGTGTAGCCCGAGAAATCGAAATAAACTTGAAAAGCAAAGAAGTACAGCGCTACCCAAGCCGAAGCATGGTCAAGATAAGCCCACTCGCCAAATCTCGCGTCCACGAGCAGCGCCAGCCTGTCGGCAATGATCACCTTTTTAGCAAGGCCACGCATAATTAAGTAGCCACCGGCACGCAAATCTCCATAGCGCAAGGAAAATAGCCTCTGAAGCTGGGGTAAAAAATCCCTAGCTCGCATGATGGGTCCAGCTACCAGCTGCCCAAAAAACATAATGAAAAGGGCAAAGGTGAGCAGCTTTTTCTCCGGGGCGATGACGCCGCGATAGACATCTATAACATACGCCGCCAATTGAAATGTATAGAATGAGATGCCAAGCGGCAGCCAGAAAACAGGGGGAGGAGCAACTAGATGTAGATCTCTAAGACCAAGCACTACTAATAGATTGTTCCATAAAAAATCGCCGTACTTGAAGAGAGCGAGATTCCCAAAGAGCAGAGTTAGTATGAGCGTCAGCCTAATGGGAGAGGGTTTCTCCGCGAGACCTAGTGTCAAATAGAACACGGCTAAGATGAGCGAGATAAAAAGGGCAGTATCAAACAGACCACCGAAGGCATAAAAAGCCAGACTAGCAGCCACCAAGACCCCTGTTCTCATCTCGCCCCGGGTAAAGGAGTACCCCAATATCGCGGCGAGGAGGACTAAGGCAAATTCAGGAGTGTGAAAGAGCACCAAAACACCTCCCCTACAACAATATTGTACCTAAAGACAAATAGCCCTGAAAGGGCTATTTCAGTAATGCAATAATTTACTTCGTATGTCTCACCAATATCTATGTTACAAAAGTAAAAAACCGCAGGCAATCGAGAAAATCATTGCTCTTATATTGCAAGGTACGACTATCTAGACGCTCTACGCCAGGATACCATTGACCGCGGTGAGCCCATTCTTCACTGTTAAACTCTATCTCTACTGTGTATTCATCTCCGAGAACAAAGGGCTTGCCCTCACCGCGTGCACTGAGCGCGCGCGACACTTCTCTCTCGATAGCGTGGCAACATGTATCGGGGTGCATAAGTAACGCCGATGCCCCCAGGCCCTCTTTGACAGCACAAGAAACAACCCCTTCAAACAGGGCCTCGGCCTGAGTGCACAAGGCCTTGTCCCCACTAACGAAGACGACGGGCACGCCATGGTAACCGGCAATCAAAGCATTCCACCCTACTTCCGGCAGAGACAGCCCATTGACACGTAGATCGATAATGCGCATGCTCATAGTATGCTTGAGGATAGCGTTTGGCGTATTGGCCTTGGCATGGTGACCGACAAATACCACGGCGTCGAAACTGTCATCGATGCCCTCCATCATACCGTACAGTCCGCCAGACCAGTTGCGAATAAGTAGCACCCCTGCGGGCAGTTCACTCGGCAAAAGATTGCAGGCGGTGTCGTGACCATCGCGTACTACGATATGTGTAGCCCCCGCGTGCTGTGCTCCCCTCACGGCAGCACTCGTTTCCCTCTGCATCTGACGGCGAAAGTGTTCGTAATCTGGCTTGCCCATGGTGGTTTCATCAAAGGTCGTTACCCCTGCTATACCTTCCATGTCTACACAAATAAATACTCTCATTAACTGTCCTCCTCCGCATATTTTGTTACCTAAGTTCAGCCGTTCTGCTGCACCCCTACTAGCCAATTAGCATTAGACAACGAGAAAGAGGAAAACTTACAAGGGAAAGAGAATATGTCCATAGGGAATCTTGGCCCTTAAGGAGGAGTAATTATGCATAAATTTTTTCACTTGCCAAGTCTTTTTGTCTATGTCATCGCCGCTGTGCTACTGGTGACGTCAATTTTTCACGGTGCGGCCTTCCTTAGACAAAGCTTCTACTCTGTTCTTGGCCTTACTGATGGCAATGTGCTGCCGCCAAAATTCTCTACGGAAGCGGTCATTTTTACACCTGATGCCGAGGCCTTCCTTAGAGAGTACGAACAAGAGCGCCAAAGGAGCATGGACCGCACGGCCATTGTCCGCAATCTTCTCTTGCTCATCTTTTCCCTCAGCTTCTTTACGTGGTTTTGGAGCCGCACTGCGCGCTCAGCAGATTTTGAGATGGCCTTTTCTGTGCGCCACTTCTACTTCTTCGCTGTCTGCACGATTTCATTCTTAATTTTCTTCTTCTCCGCCTCGCAAGGCATCACCAACCTCGTCCAGAATGTCATCTTTCCCGAGAGCAGCTTCTACTTTAATTACCATGGTTTTGCGCGCCCCATAGTCGAACGCGAGACCACGCCGCCCACTAGGATCGTTGACAAGGCCGAACTGGAAGAAGCATTGGCCACACAGCGCCGCGATTGGGAGACACAATCCGCACCTTGGCAAAAGAGGGCTATGGTCGACCAATTTGCTATAGCACTAGTCTCCCTACCCGTGTTTTACTTCCACAACCGCAAGTTTAAGTTTTAACTCCGAACTCTCCACTATCGCAAACGCTCCGCAGGGTGATTTAGTAGCCCTGCGGATTGCTTTTTTGCCACCGCCAAGCATCTTGACACATTTCCAGCAAGCCACGCCTTGCTTCCCAATGAAGCTCATTCTTCGCCTTGTTGGCATCAGCGAAGCAAAGGGCCACATCTCCCTCCCGTCGGGGAGCGATCTCGTAAGGAATATTTATCCCCGTCACTACGGCGAACGCATTGATGAGCTCGAGCACACTAACCCCTGTCCCTGTACCCAGGTTAAATACACCAATGCCGCTACTCTCTTGCTGCCACATGAGCGCTTTGACATGACCAAGGGCCAAATCTACCACATGTATATAATCGCGTACTCCCGTTCCATCAGGGGTGTCATAATCGTTGCCAAACACCTGCAACAGCGAGCGTTTACCGACGGCTACCTGCGTGACGAAAGGCATCAAATTGTTGGGAATACCACTGGGGTCTTCGCCCATCCTGCCACTAGCATGCGCCCCAATGGGGTTGAAGTACCTGAGCAGGCAGGCGCCAAAGCTTGGGTCAGCGGTACATTGATCGCGCAGAATGTCCTCCACCATCAACTTGCTCCGTCCGTAGGGGTTTACCGGCCCTACGGGAAAGTCTTCTTTGATGGGCACCTCGCGAGGGTCGCCGTAGACGGTAGCCGATGAACTAAAGACTATACGGTTTACCCCGAACTCACGCATCACCTCGAGCAAGGTAAGAGTTCCAGCCACGTTATTCTGGTAGTACTTAATGGGCTTCTCAACGGACTCCCCCACCGCCTTAACCCCGGCAAAATGCACCACCGCGTCAATAGAGTGTGCAGCAAAAACCTGATTCAGTATGTGCTTGTCGCAGACATCCCCTTGATAAAAACGCACACTCTGCCCAGACACTTCCGCGATGCGATTTAGGACTTCGGGCTTGCTATTAGAGAGGTTATCTAACACCACCACCTCATACCCATTGTCGATAAGCTCCACACAGGTGTGACTGCCGATATACCCAGCTCCGCCAGTTACAAGTATAGGCACTTCATCTTCTCCCCTCTCGGCATCTCTCGAAAATTTTCCAACTACAATGTAGTTATTGGCTGCTAGCTCTCTAAATCCTGCCTAGGACTGGCCCGCTGTCAGACTATGGCTTGCGTTTTTTTTCACGTTGCGCTATGCTGAACTTACCTTAGGGGTTGGAGTTAAATCTGTCCCCAAGGGTAAACGCAAACGAGTCCTGAGTCCAAGGGTTTCTGAGGGCAGGGGTGTGCCGGACGGCGCTGTTTTCCCTGCCCTAATGGGGCAGGTTATTTGTTTTGTAGGAGGATTGAGTATGGAGAATCGTATTGCGGTCATTGGAGTCGTTGTTATGCGCCGCAGTGAGGCTGCCAAGAAGGTTAATGCGGCGATCTCTGATTTTGGCGAGCAAATCGTTGGTAGGATGGGCGTACCCCACCGGGAGCGAGGTCTCTCCGTAATTGCCCTCATCTTTGATGGCACGAACGACGAACTTGGTGCTTTAACGGGCAAGCTAGGCTCGATCGAAGGGGTCAAAGTTAAAGCAGCAGTAACATTCTGACCAATTGAAAGGCAGGAAAGACAGATGATGTCAATCAATATCGGGAGCATTTTAGAAAAAGCCAAAGAATGCCATGGCCTTACTGAGGCAGAGGTGGACATATTATTATCGGCGCCCTCCTCCGTAGATGGGGAGTTGTTTAGCGCGGCGAAAATCGTCAAGGACAAGATTTATGGCAAACGCGTAGTGCTCTTTGCTCCGCTCTATATTTCAAACTTATGCTCTAATAGCTGCCTCTACTGCGCTTTTCGTCAAGAGAACACCAGTTTGCCACGCGTTCACCTTTCGCAGAGCGAAATTCGCGAACAGACCGAACACTTAATCCGCATGGGGCACAAAAGATTGTTACTCGAGGCAGGGGAAGACAGATCTTTCTCCACCATCGACTATGTCATCGAATCGCTCCGTACTATCTATGAAACAAGCGTCGACGGACATAGTATACGCCGTATTAATGTCAATATCGCGGCCACGAGCGTAGAGGACTACCGCCTGCTCAAAGCTGCCGGGATTGGCACCTACCAGTTGTTTCAGGAAACATATCACGAGCCAACTTACCGCCTAGTTCACCCAAGGGGCCCTAAAGGAGACTACGACTACCATTTAAGCGCCATGGAGAGGGCCTTAGACGGAGGCATTGATGACTATGGACTCGGCGTGCTGTTTGGACTGTATGACTACCGCTATGAAGTGCGCGCCCTTCTCGCCCATGCCGCACATCTTAAAGAGACTAAAGGCATTGGCCCACATACCATTTCAGTGCCCCGCCTGCGCCCAGCACATGGTGCTCTTTTCCCGACCGAGCACCTCGTGTCGGACGAGGACTTCGCCCGCGTTGTCGCTGTGCTCCGCTTAGCACTTCCCTATACTGGCATCATACTCTCTACGCGCGAATCTGTTGCTATGCGCAGTTTCTTACTCGACGTAGGGGTTTCGCAGCTGAGTGCGGCCTCAGTCACCACACCAGGCGGTTATGGCCGTCCGGCGGTTAGCGATTCCGGCCAGTTTTCCGGTGCAGATCATCGCACTCTCGCCGCATGTGTCGACAGCATAGTCCGCCAAGACTATGTGCCGAGTTTTTGCACGGGGTGCTATCGTCATCAGAGAACGGGCAAGGCCTTTATGAGCATGGTCGAAGAAGGGCACATTAAGAAATATTGTCAAGTTAACGCCATTTTAACGATGGCAGAATTCATCACTCATTTTGGCGAAAAAGAAAATGTTACTGTTTCCCCAGAAAGGTGGGCGGCATGGCTCGCACAAATTCCTGATCCTTCTCTCCGCGAGAGCGCCCGCCAAGACTTACGGGAAGTATTGAAAGGGGAACGTGATATATATGTCTAGGACCTTGATTGCCCGAGCCGAAAAAAACGGAGACCAGCTAACCTCAGCTGAAATAGTAGCGCTCCTCCATTTGTGCGACCCAGAGGATCTCGCAGAACTATGGCAGTCCGCCGACAGAGTGCGCAAAAGCGAGGCGGGAGACGATATCTGGCTGCGTGGCCTGCTTGAGTTCTCTAATTTTTGCCAGTGCCAATGCGCTTACTGCGGCATACGAGCTGGCAATAACAATATTGTGCGCTACCGGATGTCAGAAGAAGAGATTCTCTCTGCCGCAGCAGATCTTGCCCGTGCCGAAATTGGCACCATTGTTCTGCAATCAGGAGAGGACGGCTGGTGGACAGGAGAACGCGTAGCGAGGCTTATCGAGCGCATAAAAAATGAACATGATTTGGCGGTTACACTAAGTCTAGGTGACCGGACTCGCCAAGAGCTCGCCCTCTGGCGACAAGCGGGGGCGGATCGATACCTGCTGCGTTTCGAAACCTCAAACCCCGAACTGTACGCTCGTTTTCATCCCGACTCAACTCTGGCTAAACGCCTAGATACCCTATCGAACCTCAAGGCCTTAGGTTACGATGTTGGATCAGGCTGCCTTGTCGGTCTGCCCGGACAGACGGAGGACGATCTCGCGGGGGACATTATACTCGGTAGAGACCTCGAGTTAGATATGTTTGGCGTAGGCCCCTTTATCCCCCACCCGGCTACGCCGCTCGGCAAGTGTACCCAAGGCAGCACTGAAATGGTCTACAAAATGGTGGCCTTAGCGCGGTTAGTGATGCGCAAAATTCACATTCCCATCACCACAGCCCTCGCCACCCTCGATGAGGACGGCCGCGAGAAAGGATGGCAGCGTGGCGCAAATGTAGTAATGCCAAACGCCACCCCTGCTCCTTATCGCCAGCAGTATGAGTTGTACCAGAACAAACGCTGTATCGACGATACCTTGAAACACTGCCGCGTCTGCCTGGGAGGAAGAATTGCCCGCATTGGCCGCCAAGTGGGACGAGGGCACGGCGGTTCTCTGCGCAAAGGAGGAGTCGCAGCATATGAATAAAGCCCCACGCTCCGTGCGCCCCCACATTGTACTTTTGGGCCGATGCAATGTCGGCAAATCTACCCTTATTAACGCTTTGTGTGGACAAGAAGTGGCCTTAGTTTCGCCTGTTTTGGGAACTACCACCGACCCAGTCTACAAGAGCATGGAACTATTGCCCTTCGGCCCCGTGGTACTGGTAGATACGGCCGGGCAAGACGATGCAAGTTTATTGGGTGTGGAAAGACAGAGACTCACCGCTCAGGCACTACGCAAGGCGGAACTTGCCTTGCTCGTAGTTAACGAGCTTCCACTTCTACCTTCTGAAGAAGAGTTACTGGCGGATTTGGCACTGCGCAAAATACCATCGCTCGTTGTCATAAACACCCATGACCAATCTCTACCCTCAATTCATGCGGGCGCCATACCAGTTAATGCCCTCATTGGCGAAGGAATACCCGCTCTCAAAGATGCCCTGGCCGAAAAGCTCAGCCAGGTAGTTATGGAACCACCCTTGCTCTACGACATACTGCGTGGGGACGGCGTGGTCTTGCTAGTCGTGCCTATAGATAAGGCTGCGCCCAAGGGTAGGCTTATCTTACCGCAAGTGCAGGTACTGCGCGATATATTGGATGGAGGACATCGCGCCATCGTCTGCCGAGAAACAGAGCTCGGCTTAACCCTCCGTTCGCTCAGCGAACCACCGCAACTCGTCGTGACCGACTCACAAGTCTTCGGCTTGGTCGCCAAAACACTACCACCCGATATGCCCCTAACCTCTTTTTCTATCATCATGGCCCGGCACAAGGGTAACTTGCCCCAACTGGCGGGAGCCACGGAAGCCCTAGCCAAGCTTAAGCCCCAGGATAAAGTGCTTATTGCCGAAGCCTGCACACATCACAGCCAAGAAGATGACATCGGGCGCGTAAAAATACCCGCTCTACTCAGGGAGCGGGTGGGCGGAGACCTCTGTATCACTTGGCAAAATGGCCAGACATTCCCTGAGGAGCTAGACTACAAGTTAATTATCCATTGTGGTGCTTGCATGATCACGCGCCAAGAAATGCATGGGCGCCTGGCGCTAGCGGCAGAATTAGGCATTCCTATCATCAATTATGGCGTACTTCTGGCTTACTACAACGGCATTCTTGAACGCAGCCTCCGGCCCTTCGACACCAAGACTGACTGAAGTTCTGTACGGCCGGCCCAGAAGACTGTTGTCTTCAGCAAAATAGTCTAGGCAGTTGTATAGCGAAACAAAGGGCAGTCAGTCCTGGTACAGCCAGTGCCACAACGCAGGCATAGCTGTTGCCAATCAGGCCAGTATCGCACTGCGGCGTCAACCATCACTTCAAGCCCCGCTTGAAGTGATGCGAGTTCTGTATCGCTCATGGTATTAAAGAGTCTGGTGTAGGCAATCATCTGCAAACGCAGCTGAGTCTCCACAGCGTCTCGCCCCTTGGGAGTCAGTAGGGCCATGATCTGACGCCGGTCCTGTCCTTGCTGGCGCACAACAAGCTCTTTGCGCGCTAATCGATCCATCACTTTGGTGGCAGCCGGGTTTGAAATACCGAGCCCCTCGGCCAAACTCGAAAGCGAGCATTCGGGGTGCAGCCAGATGTAGCGTAGCGCCAGCAGCTGGCTGGCCGTCAACATGTCATCTGTTGTCACCAGCGTCTCCATGGTTGCCCGTGCTCCGATTTGCATAAAGAGGTCCACCAGATGCTTTAGAACAGGATTATCTGCCATTTGCACCGCCGCCTATCGATGAATTGCTATCTCTCCACTACTTAAAACTCATTATACACTAGGAATTATGGCTTGGATAGGTAAAAAAAATAGGCAGTGCAAAGACTGCCTAAAAAGCGCAATTATCGACCAGTTCCCCCAGCTACTAAGCCGCTGTAAACTCGCTGTATAAATGAATCGTCCCCCACACGCCTGACAATATGTATCTCATCGAGCGCATGGTTGGCATCAAAATACAGCTCGTAGCCCTCCACTAACTTGCCCGCATCATCACGCTTCGCGACCTGCAGGATCTTATGACCGAACTGTTGCTCATTCTCCCTGAAGCTAATAACAAAATCCCTGTTTCTCAGCGCCTCCGCAAGTGCGTCCTTAGTTACGCACAACTTTTGAAACTCGGCTGGCAGGGGCTCTTGGTCATATATTGTGGCTACATTAGTTACCGGGTCAGTCAAGGTAACAATATGATCAGCCTCTTTGGCCTCAAAACGCATGGTTGAGCCGGCTTCATTGGTGAAGTAGTAGGCGAACTCGATAGGATCTGTGCGCTCAAGCCGGTCTAGGGCACGAGAAATAATAATGCGGCGGATACGATTACTGCCTTCGGCATAAGACCGTGCGGTAATCAGCGGGAAAAAGTATGCGACACCGGCACTGATGGCGAAAAACACTAGCACCGCCGCAACTATAATTTTATCCCAGGGTAAACCACTGTTGCTATGCCTTTCGCGCCTTCTACGTTCTGCTCTGCTCATCAAAAAACGTCCTCCTCAAGCTTAAATGCATCTTCCTCTCTCTCTATTCGTCATCTGTGTTCACATTCCTGCCAAGAGTAATCCTCTATTTTAATTCTCCCTGCAGTCCGACATTAATACTAATCACGGGCACTTTGATACCGGCGCGCTCTATAGCCGCACTGACAATTTTACCAAGGCCAAAACAACATGGCACTTCCATATGGGCAATGGTAATGCTGCGGAACTCATTTATCCGGATCATCTGCGCAAGTTTTTCGATATAATGTGCCGCATCATCAAGCTTAGGGCAGGCAATCAGTACCGCTCTATTTTTAAGCATTTTACGGTGAAAATCAGGATAGGCAAATGGCACACAATCAGCTGCAATGAGCAGGTCGGCCTCTCTGAGAAATGGTGCGGTCGGTGGCACGAGCATCAGCTGCACAGGCCACTGCCTAAGTT
>Ga0209105_100094_pt1 | contig 30542 bp, 32 predicted proteins | sample SedPBSmetaG_FD_184158 | JGI IMG/M metagenome (GOLD analysis project Ga0209105, IMG submission 184158) | Freshwater sediment bacterial and archeal communities from Indian Creek, Illinois, USA to study Microbial Dark Matter (Phase II) -... | ecosystem: Environmental > Aquatic > Freshwater > Creek >...
CAGCTTTGTCTTTTTAAACTCTGCCCAATGCTCCCTCAATATCTGTGACACCTTTACATCTTTTTCTTTGACTAATTGTTTCAAATATTCTTCTTTTCGCATGATTTAAGTTTACTGGAAATATTAGTATTAATCAACTCAAACTATTGCTATAAGCCAGCCCAAGAAATACGAACCCACCATAATTTCCTTAACATTAAAAAAACCTCAACCGCACGGGTTGAGGTTTGGATGCAAAGCACTGGTACGACCATAACTTTGGACCCTGCCCCCTCGACCGAAGGACGGTGTCACAATAACTGCAGGGCAGGTTTCCTGACTTCGGGAATTAGCGCACTTGACTCCTTCCCATTCGCAAAAAACGAACAGTGGTTTAATCCAAGTACTACCCGTTACAGTGGCGGGACCGTTCAGGTTTCAAACCTGATTCCCTTTTACCCCTTATTCTTAAGGGCACCCAACAGCAATATTTGATTCCAGCAAAAGTATACCGCATAGTGTACAAGGAAGCAAGGCCAACTTCGAGTTTGGTGCACGACATTTTTTTTTTGAAAATCAAGTACCAATGAGATAATCCAGAAACTCCCTCGCTCAGGCACAGATGCCGCTTTAACACGCCTAAAAGATTTCATCTCGTATTCGTTAGAAAACTTCGAAAATCGCAATGATCCTAATGCTCACACGACTTCAAGGCTATCTCCCTATATACATATCGGACAGATATCCGCACAAAAAATAGCGTTAACAGAAATGGATGCGGCAGAAAAAACACCAGATTGGCTCACCTGTTCGTTATAACGGTCGTAAATTTGATTTACTTGATGGGATCAACCGTGAAAAATGGGATTACAAGTGGTGTCCCGTTTGCCCGGAGGTATGCGCCGGTCTTGGAGTGCCTCGAGATCCTATCCATCTGACAGGCGAAAACGGACGTGAAGTCTTACATGGCAATGGTAAAATTGTCTCGTGCGGAGGTAAAGATTTAACCGATGTTATTCTTGCTGCATCTTATGAATGCTTATCTACTCTAAATTATGGACGATGCTGTTGATGTTCACAACAACCCTCTAATATTGGATATCATGGAAGAAAAGCTAGAGCAATTCAGAACAGGTTATACTCCAGAAGAACCGCTTTGGAGATTACTCCGCTGGTCATTTGACACTTTCACTATTGACATTAAACCATTTTTCGAAATGATCGAAGGTCAGCGCCGAGATGTAAATTTCACACAGCCTGTTACGCTTGAAGCACTTGATGAATACTGTTATTATGTAGCCGGAACTGTCGGCCTTATGATTTTGCCGGTACTTTCAAGATATGTAACACCAGAACTTCAACAAACTTCTGTAAATCTAGGTAAGGCAATGCAGCTTACAAATATATTAAGGGATATTGCATCCGATTTTAAAGCTGGAAGAATATATCTTCCTGTAAAAGAGTTAAATGAAAGCGGCATATGCAATGAAGATCTAGGTAAAACTGAGCCTTCATATGCACTTAAACGCTTGTGGCTTAAATTAGCCCAAAAGTCAATAATTCAGTACAAAGATGCCGAAAAAAATATTAGGTTGTTTGATCCACCGTCTCGACTTCCTGTTCTTCTGGCATTACTTTATTACCGCCAGATCACTTTGCTTGGCATGAAAAACTCCGGCAATATAATATCGACGAGAATTATTGTGCCTAAATGGCTGAAATATGTGCTCGTTTTGAAAGCTCATTTGAAATTATTGTTTATTAGATATTAAGTAAAATAGCTTCTTATCAGAAAATAAATCGTTTATATAATAAATACACATTAAAAGCATAGCTTCAAGCACAGTGGAGCGAGATCTGCCTTCAAGAATGAAACTGTCGGTTTCATATTTCAACTTCATTAGTTAAACATAACAGACCACTAATCCATTTTGTTTAAAAGCTTATATAAAAGAGTGTAAAAGGCTTGTGATTCCTGCTCGGTAAATGGCAAGCACTTTACTATTTGAAGCGGAATCTGCATTGCTTCACTCTTTAGAGCTTCACCGGCTTGTGTAATTGTAATGTTCACAGAACGTTCATCTTCCTTAGAACGTGAGCGAGTAATAAAGCCCTTGATCTCCAATCGTTTTAAAAGCGGAGTTAGTGTTCCGGAATCAAGATGCAGCCGTTCACCGAGTTCCTTAACACTGATAGCTTTGCATTCCCACAATACCATCATTGCTATATACTGAGTATAAGTCAGGTTTATTTTAGCAAGAATGAAATTGTAATGGTTTACTAACTTTTTTGTTGCCGCATAAAGTGGAAAACAAAGCTGATTTGACAGTTTCAACATATCATCGTTCATTTCAAATTCCTGCAATTCTCCCTCGTAAATTCTTATGCTTTCTCTAAATCCTTGATACCAGAGTGTCAACGTTTAAAAAACAAAAATGAACCGCTTCAATGGAACATTTTATCATAAATATTAATTTTTATACCCGAAATTAACTCAAACACTTGGCAATGGCCTTTTCAATGGATGCCGGAGTCTTTGTAGGTGCATAGCGGTTCACTACCTCACCTTCCTTATTGATCAAAAACTTCGAAAAATTCCACTTTATATCGGAGGAAATAAGACCTCCTTTTTGAGATTTCAACCACTTGAATAAAGCACTCTCATTTTCACCGTTAACGTCAATCTTGTCGAACTGCCTGAATGTGATCCCAAAGCGACCTGTGCAAAAACTTGCTATTTCTTCGTTAGTCCCAGGCGCTTGGTTAGCAAATTGATTGCAGGGAAAATCCAGTATTTCAAATCCTTTCTCTCTGTATTTATTATACAAATCCTGTAATTCGCTGTACTGATTTGTTAATCCACATGCTGTAGCCGTATTGACAATTAACAATACCTTGCCTTTGTACTCCGACAGGCTAACATCGTTACCTTTTGCATCTTTTACTGTAATGTCATAGATTTTCATGCTGATTCTCCTTAATAATTATTTTTAACAATTTAATTGTATAAAATCTTTCTGCCAATGTCAACAACTTAAAAAAAACTTTACGTCTCATTCTTAACAGCAAACTCTTCCTCTTTTGATCCCTTCGGAAGCTTGATATCGCCAAGAATCGATGCGGGAAATCGAAAAAAGAACGGTAACTTTAAACGGAAAACAGAGAGATCTTGCACAGCCTGCCCCGAACAAAACTGAAGAACATTGAACGGCCGCGGCAATATGGTCGTCATGAGCTTTCAAGCCTTTGAGCGTCATCAATTCGACAGCAAGGTCTACTTCAAACTGAAAGATGCTGAGTTTGAAGTAGACCACCGATAAACGCTTTACGCATGATGAAGTGTTTTCCGCCTCGAGACGCAAACTACAGGAGAAAGAAACTGAGAATGTATAAGCTTTCGCACCTTACAGTCGCCAATCACGACATTGTGAACACAGTACATTTGACGGATTAAAGAGCCTGATTAAGATCAGCGCACAGATCCGTTATATGCTCTATTCCTACCGAAAGCCTGAGAAGTCTGTCGTCAATGCCCAGCCTCAGGCGAGTTTCTTCCGGAACTTCGGAATGTGTCTGTAAAAGCGGAAAAGTGATGAGCGACTCTACACCGCCTAAAGATTCCGCAAAAGAAATGATTCGAACCTTTTCAAGCACTTGTGCAACCGATTCAGCACTTTTCAGCCGAAAACTTATCATAGCACCAATACCGGGGTAATAGACTTCTTCTACCTTTGGATGCTCTTTGAGCCAATTCGCCAGAATTACAGCGTTATGCTGCTGCCGGTCAAGCCTTATGGATAAAGTCTTAAGCCCACGCAACAAAAGCCAGCATTCATTCGGCGCTAACACAGGCCCGCACGCATTTTGAATAAAAGCGACTTCCTTCGCAATGTTTTCATTGCCTGCAACCACCACGCCCGCAAGCAAATCGCTATGCCCACCCAAATACTTCGTCGCGCTGTGCACAACTATATCACAACCAAGTTCAAGAGGCCTTTGCAAGTACGGAGTGAGCAAAGTATTGTCGACTACCGTCAACACTCCCCGTTTCTTACAGATATCCGCTATGCTTTTTATATCGCTCAGTTTAAGCATAGGATTTGAAGGCGATTCAAAAAGCAGTGCTTTGGTATTATCTTTAAGCGAGGCTTCAACCAGCGCAGGATCTGTTGTATCAACATAGCTTGTTTCGATGCCAAAACGCGCGAAAACACTGTTAAGCAGCCTGTATGTGCCACCATATAGATCTTCGCCTAAAAGCAAATGATCACCTGACTTAAATAACATAAAAACCGCTGTCAGTGCCGCTAAACCGGACGCAAAGCAGAAAGCTGCGAAACCACCTTCAAGGTCGGCAAGCACTTCCTCCGCCGCCTGTCTTGTAGGATTACCTGTTCGCGTATAATCGTAGCCTGTAGAAAGACCAAGTGACGGATGAGAAAAAGTCGCCGTTTGGTATATTGGTACGCTTATAGCACCCGTTGCTCTGTCAAAGCGTACGCCGCTCTGTACAACCCGGGTTGAAAACTCTTTCCCACACCCTCGCGCACTATCAAATGGTTTTTGTAAGGGCATATATAACCTCCCATTGTCTTAAAGTTAATACTCCAATCTGCCAAACAAAACGTCCCGCTGGTTGGTCTTAATCCTGGAAAAGAATTGTAGAGAGATACCGTTCTCCGGTATCAGGTAACACCACAACGATTGTCTTTCCCCTATTCTCCTCAAGGCGAGAAAGTACGAGGGCTGCGTAGGCTGCGGCTCCTGAAGAAATACCTACGGATATTCCTTCTTCCTTCATAAGCCTTTTCGCTGTATTTACGGCATCCTGCTCGCTGACTTTTATTATCTGATCAATTACATTCACATCTAGAATCTCGGGAACAAACCCTGCACCGATTCCCTGTATTTTATGCGGTCCCGGCATTCCGCCGGAAAGCACCGGCGAGGCTTCAGGCTCGACAGCAATTATCTTGAAATCTTTTTTTCTTGGCTTTAAGACCTGCCCTACACCTGTAATAGTGCCGCCTGTGCCTACTCCCCCTACAAAAATATCCACATTGCCGTCTGTATCATTCCAGACTTCTTCAGCCGTGGTTTCACGGTGAATCTTCGGATTTGCCGGGTTTTTGAACTGTTGAGGAATAAATGAGTTCGGCGTCTCTGCAGCAAGCTCCTCGGCTTTACGGATAGCGCCTTTCATCCCCTCAGTTCCGGGAGTGAGCACTAACTTAGCTCCATAACCCTTTAGCAAACTGCGCCTTTCAATCGACATAGTTTCCGGCATTGTAAGGATTAAGTTATACCCTTTTGCCGCACAAACCATCGCCAGTGCTATTCCCGTATTGCCGCTCGTAGGCTCAATAATAACCGTATCAGCATTAATCAATCCCTGCTTTTCAGCCGCATCTATCATTGAGTACCCAATGCGATCCTTAACGCTTCCTCCCGGATTAAATGATTCCATCTTCGCTAAAATTTGCGCATAACCATCGTTGATTCGTTGAAGTCTTATTAAAGGTGTCCCGCCTATCAGTTCCGCTATATTGTTGTATACTTTAGCCATATTACTCCCTCTTTCCTAATCACATAAATTCCTATATGAATTATAGGAATATAATAGAACATCGAAAAACAAAAGTCAACCCTAATATTGGGGACGGTTCTTTTGAGGGGACGGTTCTTTTGAGGGGACAGATCTCTTATAAATTTTTCGTATTCTGCTGTCGAATCTTTTTTGTAGAAAAATTCCGATTGGTTTTTACAGCTGAATATTGCATAAACTTATATCCTTGCCTTAACTTCGAAGTTATACTATTGTTATTGAATTCACCATTACTTCGCGAGAGGAGAATTGATTATGAGCTTTGAAAATAGAATTTGCGTTATTACAGGCGCTGCCAATGGCATTGGCAAATGCATTGCCGAGATGTTTTTAGAAAAAGGGGCATTAGTTGCTTTTATAGATATCGACTATGAAAACGCAGAAAATCTTACTTCACATTTCCCTTCCAGTACTATGTTTTTTCATGGAGATATTGCGAACGAAAGCGTATTATGCAAATTCGCCGGCGAAGTTATACATAGATTTGGAAAAGTTGACTATCTTATTAACAATGCCTACCTTAGCAGAAAAGGGATTCTTTCAGGTTGCTGTTATGAAGACTTCAATTACGTTCTACGTGTTGGCGTTACAGCTCCTTATATGCTGTCGAAATTGTTCCTTCCGGTGTTTTCAAAAGAAGCTTCAATTGTAAATATTTCATCAACTCGCGCATTCCAGTCGCAGGCGAATACCGAAAGTTATACCGCGGCAAAAGGAGGAATCACAGCTCTCACTCATGCGTTAAGCGTCAGTCTTTCAGGCAGAGTAAGGGTTAACTCAATTAGTCCAGGTTGGATCGACACCAAAGTTAATAATGTTCCAGACAATTTATCTTTTGACTTTGATGAACAGGATAAAAAACAACACCCGGCCGGTCGTATAGGGAAAACACAAGATATAGCTAATATGGTGATGTATCTCTGTAGCGATAAAGCTGGTTTTATAACCGGTGAAAATATAACGATTGACGGTGGTATGAGCCGACAAATGATCTATCACAATGATCATGGCTGGTCTTTTTCCGGATAACATTCTAAACGAGAAAAAAATGTTTTTTTGCTTCACTGGTTTCAATCCACGCCCCTGCGTGAGGGGCGACTAATCTTTTGTTGTTATTTTTGTGCATATTGCACATTTCAATCCACGCCCCTCGTGAGGGGGCGACACAAGCACAGAATAGCAATTTTGAAATTCAAATAGTCACTGCAATCTCAGCGGTTCAAACACAATCAGTCTCGTGCCGGTTTCCTGCACAGACTCCTCTGTCGTTCATCGCAGAGATTCAGCTTCTTGTCAGATTCATCGATGACCAGCACTCAGGAACAGTCAGTACCAAACGCTTCGAGCCTTGGCTTAATCGTATACGGCAAACAGTGCTCGGCGGATTGACAGATTACATAGCTGCACTTATTCGATAAACATGCTCGATTTTCGCATTATTGTGGATTGAAACTTTACAAATGCGTAAAAAGTATTGTAAAACACATTCGAATTTTGGTATAATAAGTTGATATTTTTGAAACAGGTAGCGCATATGAAAGTAAGTTATAAAAAGCTCTGGAAGCTTCTTATCGACAGAGACATGAAAAAGAAAGATTTGCGGTTGGCTGCGGGCCTGAGCTCAACAACCATTGCCAAACTGTCAAATCACGAAAACGTTAGTATGGATGTTCTGATAAAGGTATGTTCCATTCTTGGCGTAAACTTCTGTGATATTATTGAGTTGGTACCGGATCAGACAATTGAAAAAGGTAAATCTTAAGCGAAAAATGTGGAGATAAAGTTGGCTAAAACGACAAAACTTCAGGAGCAGTCGCTCGAATCAATATTGCTCTTCGCAAAGGTGAACCGTGCTTTGTTTCTTGTAAAAAGCCCGCTTGAAGAAGCGAGCTCGCAAAACGCACAATATGTTGCGAGAATTTGAAAAATGCATACAGCGTCTGCACAATTGGGGGTTACGTTATGGTGAAAAAGAAAGACGAGGTCAGTATTCACAGCAGCGCGGCAGAGTATCTCACATATATTGCCGCCATTGGCGATGACGCCAGTTCTTTTGAAATGCGCTATCAGGAAGAAAATATCTGGCTTACTCAGAAAATGATGGCCGAATTGTATGATATTACTGTTGCCGCTGTAAATCAGCATATTAAGCGTATTTTTGACGATGGCGAGCTCATCCCCGATTCAGTTATTAAGGAATACTTAACAACTGCTACCGACGGCAAAAATTATAAGACTAAGCATTACAATCTACAAATGACTATTGCCCTTGGCTTCAAAGTTAACAACGATCGTGCCGTGCAGTTCCGCAAATGGGCGGGGCAGATCGTAAAGGATTATACTATTCAGGGTTGGACGATGGATAAAGAACGCCTGAAAAAAGGGCATATGTTCACAGATGAATATTTCGACCGACAGCTGCAATATATACGCGAGATACGTCTCTCAGAGCGCAAGTTTTATCAGAAAATCACCGATCTTTACGCTACGGCGTTCGACTACGATAAGGATGCAAAAACAACAAAAGAGTTTTTCAAAATGGTGCAGAACAAAATGCACTGGGCTGTTCACAGACACACGGCGGCAGAATTAATTGTTGAGCGTGCAGACGCTGAAAAAGAGCATATGGGTCTGACCACTTGGGAAGCCGCCCCGGAGGGGAAAATTGTCAAGGCGGATGTTTCTATTGCTAAAAACTACTTAAACGATAAGGAAATGTCTTATTTAGAGCGCATCGTTTCACTGTATCTGGACTATGCCGAATTGCAGTCGGAACGAAAAATCCCGATGAGTATGCAGGATTGGGCGAAAAGGCTTGATGGTTTTTTAGAATTTAACGGAACTGAAATCCTTTTGGGCGCGGGCAAAATTGCGTACGAGCAGGCAAAGCTTCATGCCGAAACAGAGTTTGCGAAATACCGCATTTTACAGGACAGGTTTTTTGAAAGTGACTATGACCGTTTTTTGCTCGAGATTGAGTCATTGGAACATAAATCGGAGAAATGAGGTGTGGGGGGTGCGGACGCTTTTTTGAACAACTTAGGCGGCCAAACCGAGGCTTCGCCTATTCTCCAACGGGCTCATCACCCCCAAATGGTATTTTTATCATGCCATTAACACCTAAAACAAATATCCAAAACGGTCATATTCCCAATTATATCAATAAATAAAACAAGAACACAGTTTTTGCATTGCCAGTGATATGGATTCCTTACCTTCACGCATCATTAAGTAAATATAGTTTCCCATTAAGCAGTATCCTCAGAGATCAAATTCACTTTTTTCTTTACTTTTCGGCAATTCATCAATTATCTTGACAAACTCCTCATAATCTTTAAACATTGTTTGAGGATTATTTCCTCTTATCATAACATGATAAATTCCTGTTTTGCTGTTTCTTCGTGCTAGCCTTGGCATATCTAACCACCCTCTGAGTGATTAAATCATATTTCATTTATACCAGACAAGTCCCTGTCCCCTTGTCTGTGAGGGGCGACCTGATGTATCCATTGTTATTCCATCGGGTAATGTAGTTTCAATCCACGCCCCCGCGTGAGGGGCGACCAAGCTTTGGTGCATCCTTTGTTTATGATGTTGGGTTTCAATCCACGCCCCCGCGTGAGGGGCGACTGCCGCTTCATCTTGATTCTGTGGTTGATGTATTGTTTCAATCCACGCCCCCGCGTGAGGGGCGACGGAATAATGACCATCAAGTTCACGATATAGAGAAGTTTCAATCCACGCCCCCGCGTGAGGGGCGACCCGAAAGCACCCATAGTTCACCTGTAGTGAAAGCGTTTCAATCCACGCCCCCGCGTGAGGGGCGACCTTCTTCCTGTTCAAAATCACCAAACCCTGCATTGTTTCAATCCACGCCCCCGCGTGAGGGGCGACCAAGCGGTTTAACATGGTTATTCGGAGGTTGGAACGTTTCAATCCACGCCCCCGCGTGAGGGGCGACACCCCTAAATCTCCAAACTCCCACTGCTTGAATGTGTTTCAATCCACGCCCCCGCGTGAGGGGCGACTACGATGTGCATATGGCAATCAAATTTTTTACAGGTTTCAATCCACGCCCCCGCGTGAGGGGCGACTTGGATGAGATATCACTACATCATGTTACACCATTGTTTCAATCCACGCCCCCGCGTGAGGGGCGACGTTACAAACTTCAAGTTTGCAGCACCAGTCATTGAGTTTCAATCCACGCCCCCGCGTGAGGGGCGACTTAACATTTTTTATGCCCAATTTAACATTTTGGGGTTTCAATCCACGCCCCCGCGTGAGGGGCGACACCATTCATCATGTAGCTGGTAATCTATCCGTTGGTTTCAATCCACGCCCCCGCGTGAGGGGCGACATACCATTTCTTTTGCAAATATCTACGCAAAGTTGTTTCAATCCACGCCCCCGCGTGAGGGGCGACAATCTTGTTTAAGTGGGGAGGAGGTGATATACTCGTTTCAATCCACGCCCCCGCGTGAGGGGCGACTTCCGTCTGTACGCTTTCCCAGGTAACGCCAGAAGTTTCAATCCACGCCCCCGCGTGAGGGGCGACACACTGACAACACGCAATACGCCGATGAAATATCAGTTTCAATCCACGCCCCCGCGTGAGGGGCGACGAAGAAAATATTATTGATTATGAATACGTCGAAGGTTTCAATCCACGCCCCCGCGTGAGGGGCGACATGGGTCAACGCCTTATACTGACGAACTTCTTTTAGTTTCAATCCACGCCCCCGCGTGAGGGGCGACGCCCATTCATTAACTCTGTCCAACATTCTTTGTAGTTTCAATCCACGCCCCCGCGTGAGGGGCGACCCGCATTTTTCATACTTTCCACTAAATCAGCCAACGTTTCAATCCACGCCCCCGCGTGAGGGGCGACTCCCCATGCCTGAAGGCAGGGGATTCTTGGGTGATGTTTCAATCCACGCCCCCGCGTGAGGGGCGACGATTAAAAGCATAGCAAACGAATTCCGAATGAGCAGTTTCAATCCACGCCCCCGCGTGAGGGGCGACACGCGAGCCACCGGCTCAGCCATCGCTATCCCAGCGTTTCAATCCACGCCCCCGCGTGAGGGGCGACACTTCGGGACGCCTATTTGCAACCAAACAATATCAGTTTCAATCCACGCCCCCGCGTGAGGGGCGACTGGGGGTTAAACGCTAACGGACAACTAGGCGATGGTTTCAATCCACGCCCCCGCGTGAGGGGCGACAACATTCTTTTGGACAGGAAGAAACCAAAGTTTAGTTTCAATCCACGCCCCCGCGTGAGGGGCGACGGCTCTTGCAATGTGATATCTTTTTTGTCAAAATGTTTCAATCCACGCCCCCGCGTGAGGGGCGACCTCGAAGTGTCCGTACCTGCGGAGGTAGTAATTCTGTTTCAATCCACGCCCCCGCGTGAGGGGCGACTGTATCATGTTTAACCCATTCTCCTCACTACATTTTTTGTTCATTTTTCGCGAACCTAATGTTTTCGAGTAACAAATACCTCGAATTTTTCCTAGATTCGCACTTTCTCGTTATAAATGGCTCTCTTGCAGGAGTGCGATACCTCCATATTCTACTGTACACATAAGGTTCGCACCTAAACAATTATCGTCCCTTCCGGATCAAAACCCTGTTTGGCACCAACATGCTCTACTCTTTTCTTCCAATTACTACCCAATAAATAAAAACGCAAGCTATCTGTGTCTTTATCAATTATACCCTCAAGTTTATTTCTTAACAAAGCAAACTGAGAAGGATCAAGAAGACACTCAAAAACAGAATTCTGTACTCTCAGGCCATAGTTTACACATTGCTTCGCAACATGACGCAACCGCTTTCTCCCTAGCTCGGTTGTTGTACTTACATCATATGTAATCAACACCATCATCTTTTGTATCCCACCTCACCTATATCTTAACTATATCAACCTCAGACTTTATAGGTCTAAAGATCAATAAAATCAGCACATTTCGACAAATCTGTATGATACATCTCAAACTTAAAGAAACTCAAACTACATTTGCTTACTTCCACACGAATGGTGGATAATTATCTAAATCACCCCTTATATGCCTAGCTAGCAAAAGAGCTTGCGCGTATGGCAGTAATCCGACTGTTATTTTCTCATCGAGAAAAGGGTGAATTATCTCATCTCCTTTCCTTTTCTGCCATGCATCCAGAATTACTTTTCTTGTGCTATCCTTCATAATTACCCCGCCGGATTCCTTCGCAACAAAGTCATGTGAACACACTTGCTGCCGATTTATGAGGCTTAAAGCTAATCTATCTGCCATATACGGTCTAAATTCCTCCATTAGATCCAATGCTAATCCTTCCCTGCCTGGTCTGTCCCGATGCAAAAAGCCAACATATGGATCTAATCCAACTGTTTCCAAAGCCGATCGTGTTTCGTGCAAAAGCATAGCATATAGAAACGATAACAACGCATTTACATTATCAAGTGGCGGTCTGCGATTTCTATGTTCAAAACAAAAATCATCCTTTTGAGCGACTATTAAATTATCAAACACAGAAAAATAGCTCCTCGCAGATTCACCCTCAAATCCTCTTACTTCTTCAAGCCTAGGACCTTTCCCTAATTTCACTATGTTGTTTGCCAGCGATTTACTTGCCTTTACTATCTCTTCGGTTTGTTTTACATTACCATAGTCGCTGAGAAATCTACGCAAAACAGTCCTACAATTAGCAATTTTCCCTATAACAAACAAAGACGCTAATCTCGCCGATTCAACTTCTGAATCCGCCCAACGATATTGTTTTCGTCTTAAGAGCACATTACCTTTTACTGAACCATTTACGGTGGCCAGATGCCTTCCACTCCCAGTGAGAAATGTTATAGATATGCCTTTTTCCATACACATTCCAAGTAATGCGGGACTGGCGCCCGTATAGCAAAATGACACAACCCCCTCTAAATAATGTACTGGAGTTCTAAAAACTTCTTTATCACCCACACGTATCACAATATTCTCGCCGTCTTTGGTCATATATGCTTCCGGATTTGTAATATACAAAACATTAAGCATCTTCCGCATAACTACTACTCCAATATTTCAGATTCCATTTCTTTGAAAATTTTGCCCATGTAAGCTTTTACTTTACCTTTTACGCTCATAGGTCCAGGCAAACAATCATTTACCAAAGAACAGCTTTTGCAATGTTTCCCCGGTATGGGAATCGGAGTTTCACCTATTTCAAAGATCATATGCATCTTATGAGCAAGCTGTTCAACTTTAATCCTTAGTGACGCATCAAACAAAACCTTGTGTCTGTGTCTTGTTTCGCCGTAATACATAAATCCAAAATCTAATTTAATTTTTAGCATCTCCTCAAGGCACATTGCTTGAGCACAAAGCTGAACTTCATCAATTACATTGGTTTTTGGTTTCCCCCGCTTATACTCTACGATATTATATTTGACCTCCTCACTGCCTTCATAAAATTTACGAATCTCGATAACATCGGCAATACCATATAAACCCAGCTTTCTTGAAACTAAGGGAACTGATTTTACTGTCTTGATCTCACCTCTTGTATCGTCAGAAAAAGGATCATCTACTCTTTCGTGAAGAAGCTTCCCTTCAACTGTAAGGACATTGTCAACCCAATTATTCTCAATATGGATAAGCCCCCACTGTCGTTCGCAAAAGGCAAAATGCTGGATGCCGGATAAAGGAAGCAATTCATCCTCTGACTTAAGCAAGATCTCAGCATGAGAACTATTTGTATCTTCCGTAAGTTTGCTCACAACATTAAATCCCTTCGAAAACTTCAGATCTTAACCCCTCTAAATTACTCAGGCAAATCTCATAGTCATTAATTGTTTTGGGATCGTTTATTCCCTGCTTTACTGATACCGAAAGCGACCGATGTACAACTGCTGAAGAATACTGTCCGTTTTTACAGTTATGTGTCCACCAAAATACTTTATATACTTCCATGCTTCCTTCAGGACGTGCTGAAGATGCATCGTTTTGAAAAAGTCCAATCAAAGCTTTCTTAATCGATTCAGAATCATCGTCATTAAACCCTGTGCTTAACGCTAATTGGGGATTCATGCTGCCGTACAAAACATACACCCCATTGTCTACTCTGTGTTTCATTCCCATTGTATCAGAAGCTTTCTTTGTACCATCTCCCTCGCCGCTCACACTTTTGGTAATCTGTATACTAGAAATATTAATAGGACTAACACTAAAAGCAGGGTGAACAGATACAGGACCGCGGATCCCTATCGATACTCCCTTATCATCATCGTGATCACCAGTATCCGCATCTTTCTTTACTTTTTTACCTGTACCTTTATAGGCAAAAACTTGTCCGAAAGCCCTTACATCAAGCCATTTTTTACACGCCTCTTCCCTGAAAGTCTTTTCGTCTTTCGTATTGCTGCCCTTTAACTCGCCTTCGGCTCGATTCCTTAGACTTCTATAGTCATCTACCCGATAATCGTCAGATTGCACAAAAATAGGATGGCCTGCATCCAGTAGTCTGTTACGAATTTTCCTCTTGATACAAACATCGGATAATTCACCATAACCATCATAATTGATACGCGGTCTGTTTCCGTTTAATGGGTCTCCATTTGGATTCGCATTCTTGACATTAATTATAACTGCAAAATCGATCTTGTTTCTTAAACTGTTCATGATTGTCCTCCTTAAAAATAATTCAGATATAGTAAGTAAAGAAGCGCTCTAATCCGATTCGGTAACATCATCTTTTTGTCTTCTAAAAGCTTCTCGTTGACTATGATAACCGAGCAGAAATTCCCCGCTAAGCTTCTTATCGTTTGTAAAATCTTCAGGATCAAATGCCGCTACTACCTGCGATATCATATACTGCCTTTTTATCGATTTCCCTCCAAGTCTCGCTTTATAAGGCGCCAGTGCCAACTCAATATTCCTCCAAGTCGTGTAAGGATGGTCAGCAAACCTTTGCATAAGCCTTGCAGCTGTTGTTTGCCTGTCTTTCTCACCCTCACTTAAAGCCCATTGTTCCAAACTTTCCGCCAAAGCCAGTAATCTACCGTAAAGATAATCCCTTGTCTTCCTGTTTTCATCCAAAGCCACTGTTAATTCCTCCTCTTCATGAAGTTTCTTGTATAATGCACACGCTATGCTCAAAGCTTTATTCCATTCCCAAAAACTTATTCCAAATCGATTTGACGCCCGTCGAACTGCTGATTCCACTAAGTCAGAAGGGAGAATCCGCTGATCAATAATACATGGAAGAATTCGCTCTACCGTAGCTTTAATAAGAACATCATTCCTCTTGCCATAAATAGCCTCAGCAATATCTTTAGGACTTGGAGCTCCCAGAAATCTCAAACTCTTTCTTGCTTTTTTCCCTTCTCTTGTATTCTCTGATTCCGTAAACCTGTAATCATGAATCCAGCTGCATGTTCTGTGCCAATTGTCTATCCGACTCAAAAAATCAGATCCTTTAAGCTCGCGATAAAAAGTGATAGACATCCGTCCAGGCGTTGCAGAATCGAGTCCCATGACAATAATATTCTCAGTATCGCTGATATCCGATCTGTATCCTGATATTTTCTTATTCAATTTCTGTGCAAAATTCTGCGCTGTAAACACAGGAACATCATTATCACTATTTATATTCTCAAATCCTATTAAAGCGAGAGTATCCGCAAATGGATCGGGTATTGTCTTGCCACTTATAGCCCAAGAAACTATAGCCTGAGTGTCATTTCTGTACCCTTGCTTGCTGATCAGCCATTTTAAGGCATTATGTGCTTTTTGAGTAACATCAAATCCAACCCCGCAACACTGTTCTGAAGTTAAAAATCGCCCACGGAAAGTAAAGCCATCCTTGTCATTCGAAGATATGATTTTAGCCTTATCTCCCGCATTTCTTATTTTCGCCGGATGCTGATCTGCCATAAAAGTATCGATCCCTTTAACATAGCAGAGCTCTCTTTTTTGTTTTAGAGTTCTGTAGTAATTTATCCAACTCTCATGTATGCTTTTATCTGTCCAAACTGCAGCTTGAGGGTCAGAAGGAATTTCGACCATCCAGCGTACAAACGCATCAGATTGAGAGGAATTCGAGATCACTTTGAATATCAGCGGCATTTGAGTTTCTTTCTGCTTATCCCACTCATTCATCAGCAAACCATTTTCATTCAAGTGAAGTATCTTATGCCTTACCAGATCCTGTATCACATTACCTTTTTCGACATATCTGAGAACCGATTTGACTTTAGGATTTTTAAACACTGAACCGCACCATTTTCTAAGTTCCTTGTGATAATTCTCAAAATAATGTTTCTTGTTTCCTCCGTAAATTTTATAGTCCTTTGCGACATATTGAAGTTTGTCACATAGAGGATGAGGAGCTTCTCCACTTGTACGCCCACCAGACTCCTCGGTGCAAGGTATTATTGTTGTAGCATCGTTTTGTTCAATTGCGCGTGCACGTTTAAAATTTCCTTCTGAATCAATAACAATCTCTATTTGTGCTTTCTGCGTTGTATGGCATATCGGCAACAATGGCACTTTATCCTCATCGTTTGTTAGACCTGCTACCGACTTACAGTTCTCATATGTTTCGTACAGGTTTTGTATCCAGCTCAATCGTTCTCACCTCCTCATAGCCGTCTAACAATCCATTTTCATTCAGGCCATTTGATAAAATAATCCCTGGAGCCATCTTTTTTATAAATTTGGTGATATTACATTCATTGGGAGTAATAAATTCCACTATGCCGTTAACCATTTTCGGTCTCCAAAATCTAGCACGTAGCTCATTTTTGTCAATTTCATCCGGATAATCAAACCCATGAAACATAAGTCCGAAAGTTAGTTCTCCGTACTGATCATAATATCCTTCAGAATCCCCAAATCTGCATGATTCAACATATCCCTGGCATTCCCTTGCACCTAGAAAAACATCCCTTCTTCCCCCTCTCTCAATCATTCTTTTTGCTACAAAATAATGCTTGTTCTCATTTCTATCGGCTACCATATCTTGCCTGTAAGGATTCCAGACAAAGTGTGCTTGAATCTGATACTCGACATCTGCCAAATAGGAATATATTGATAATGAGTTCCCTCCGCCGTAAGCCACTGGTTTTACACTTTTGCTCTGCGTCTTTATCGCTTTCATAATTCGCACTTTGTCGATAATCCAAAGAATAGTCGGTTTCCAGTACACCGATTCAAGTATCCCTTTAAGAGCCTGATATGTTGGAATTTGGTATGAAAATTTTTCGCCGCCTACCTTTGTCAAGGGATCAGTAAAAAGAGCGTATTTACCATGAACTTTAAATTCTACTTTATTTTCCATCTCGCACCCCCTTCAGATTATTTGGGTCTCCATTTCATATGTCATGCTCTCGCTTATCCCAAATTCCTTGTTATAATAATGTTTGTCCAAGTATAAAATCCCTGTTCCCGTCTGTATTTCACGTATAATGCCGTTTTTAGCCATTTTATCAGCCATGTATCGAAAAATATTTACCGAATATCGCTGTGCCTGCTTTAATAATCTATACTCTTTTTCTATATGTTCAGACGCACATAAATCATTAATAAGTCTTTCCCCTTCAATTTCATAAGGAACTATAATGCCTAACATGATTGAATCAATCGCCTTAAATTCTTTAGCAGATGTCATAAACGACTGTCGTATGCAGAGTTTAAGAGGCATACTTTTGTTAACTCTATAATATTCATTCAAAGACAATGCATTGTCAGACAAAAGGCTAAAAAGGTTATCGCTTCTGCCGGCACTGCTGTTTTTCCCTATCTTATAAGACATTTCGTCTTTGCGGTTATAAAAATAATATTGATAGTAAATACTCATCATATCAGGGCTAAGTATATCGTTATGAAAACGCGCCGGATCACTTCTAAACTCATCAAATACCCTCTCGGCAATAATTTTACCTTGTTTAATATCGATTAATTTAGCCAGATCTTCTTCTTGAGGATTGAGTACAAAAACTTTCCCCAACCCCGACTGTAAAGCGTTCCTGTTACAGCGTCCCGCCGCTTGGGCTATGGAATCAAGTCCTGCCATATAACGTATTACAGAGCCAAAATCGATGTCCACTCCCGCTTCAATAAGTTGGGTACTAACACAAATCACATATCTCTGCTCCAAAAGGCATTTTTTAACCTTTGCAAACACATTGTTGCGATGCGCGGGGCACATATTAGTACTTAAATGAAATATCTCGCCATGATTTCGGTTTTTTAATTCAGTGTAAAGATTGATTGCAGATTTCTTTGTATTCACAATGATCAGTACACTTTTGACATCCTCTAGCTGTCTGAACACTAAATCGGCTATTTCGCTGTTAACCCAGCCTCCCGCTTTACGCACATCTTGCACTTCAACTCGTTTAAGTTTTTTATACAGCATCTCCACATTTTTAATGATTTGCTGTTCAGGCAATATACGCAGTGCTCTGCTATCCGGAATCACTTTGTCAAGCAACGGCTGCGTAGCTGTACAAAGAACCACAGTCGAACCGCAGCTTTTAACCAGAAAACGAATTGCCATGTTAAAAAGGTGTACGCATTTTACTGGCAAAGTCTGTATTTCATCAAAAATGATCACTGAGTTAGCCATCTGATGAAAACGTCTTGCGTTTCTCGTTCCGTATCCGAAAAGTGATTCCAAGAATTGAACCATTGTCGTATAGACAATCGGTGCATCCCAGTTTTCAGATAAAAGTTTTTGCTTAGGATTCTCCTCTTCCGGCGTCAAATTCGAATGATGCTCAAGAACAATCTCTTGTAAGTCTGTGCTTCCATTGTCACTTTTTTCAAGTACTTCTCTGGCTTTTTGAGCGTTTTGATCTATTATTGACGTATAAGGTATAACATATATAACTCTGTCCATGTCATAACTCATAGCATGACTTAAGGCAAAACGAAGACTCGAAAGTGTCTTGCCGCCTCCGGTAGGAACCGTAAGCTGATAAAGTCCTTTGGGCTTGGTAGAAAACCTCAGGCAATCATCAGAGATCTTTTGTCTTATGTGATCAATCGGAACATGACTTTTCAAATCGCCAAGGTATTTTTCCAATCTACCACGCAATATATCCCACTGAACGTAAGCTCCGTGATTTCTAAGAATTGCTCTTTCCGGATTTTCAAAATCCGCAGTGCTCAATCTGTCTGCGTCGATTAGACAGCTAAAGAGAAATCTTGTCAATAGACCTAACTTGAACAAAAAAGTCTGACTCGAATCCTCTTTTTCTTTAATCAAGGCAAGGGCTTCATCAAACTCACTTATAAGACGAGGTTCAGCTATTAAGTCTTCTATCTTCTTCCTTATATCAATACTCAAATTCCCAAAAGCCTCTGTCTTGCGGGTGTAATCATCCGATTTATTCACTCGTCGGGAATAAACATCGGTTCCGTTAGGTGTCAAGCAATCAATTAATCCCGAGTGATGAGAAGCTATAACCACAGAAAGCATTTCTGATAATATTAATGAAGTCGAACTTTTATATCTTATATGCTCATGTATGATTTGAGCTCCGGCGGTAGAATGGTCGATTTTCCCCTTCTGCCCTTTTGCATCGACATATTCATCATTTTCCGGATCGATTTGACCGGTGGCTGATCTTATGTATCTATCAAACTCATAACTCGCTTTCCCTGCGTCATGTAGTAACCCAATCAATTCAGCGCACAATCTAAGGCCAACCTTTGAAGCGAATTTACCGGCATAAAGAGAGGTTTCATTAAGGTGCATCTCCAACTCCTGAGGTGCATCATCGCTATTTCTGAAACGAGCTATAAATTTCTTTTTGCTTTGAAACTCAGTTTCGTCATTTAAGACTTTTTCCATATGAACTGTCCTCCGCCTCAAACTTATGATTTCCACAATGGAAAACTCGCGCATTGAGATATAAGTTTTTAACTGAGAAAGAGTACTACCGCTTCCCCCTGAAATATTTACCATTATACAACTGCCAATATTTATTTATATTCGATTAATTTTGCCAGAATCCTTCTATTTTCCTAAGTATATCTCAAGACAATAAGTGATCCTCTCTTTTGCATTTTCATTTATTTATTTATTACTTTCCCTCTATGCCCCCCTCCCCATTATTGCGGCGATTGATTTGTTTCTGCGTTATGATGTGATATAATCATTGAAAGATAGCATTCTACCTCAGGAGGAAACATATGCCTTTTTATGATTTCAAGTGCTCAAGTTGCAACGCAGAATTCGAAATAATGGCTAAAATGAGCCAGAAAGAAGATAAATCTATTAAATGTCCGGAATGCGGAAGCGTTGATCTTAGCACTGTTTATAACTCTTTCAATATAATACAATCAAAAAGCAACGACGCACCGTCTTGCCCGCATTTAAGCAGATGCGGCGGATGTGTTCAGTAATTCTTCTTATTTCAGCTTTTTTCAGGAAGTCGCCCCTTAAAGCGGCGCATTGACCTGATCCGGAAAGGAGCTTGGCATGAAAACCATTGTTGCAGCAGCATTAGGCGAATGTGTACACGTAGCCGGGGTGTCTAATTTCTTGCGCCTTGCAAGCTTTGCGGGATGGAATACTGTTTTTCTAGGACCGGCAGTTTCAGTCGATAATCTTATTAAAGCCGCTATCCGCGAAAAGGCTGATATGGTCGGCGTTTCATACCGATTAACGCCTGAAACGGGCGAAATGTTGCTTAAAGAGTTTATTAAAGCTGCCTGCGAATTACATTCAAACGGTGTAAGGTTTGCTTTCGGCGGCACACCCCCGATTGCCGAACGCGCTCGTGCGCTTGGCTTTTTTGAAGCCATATTCGATGGCTCGGAATTGTCCGAAGATGTCCTTTCCTATTTGAAAGGCGAAAACCCGCGCATAAGAAACGAGATCGACTACCCGCAGCAAACCATTGAAAGACGGCTTTGGAAAGCTCCTTATCCCCTTTTACGCCATCATTTCGGTCTGCCGACTATGGAAGCAACTGTGACAGGCATAAGAGAAATTGCCCAAGCACGGGTGCTTGACGTAATTTCACTTGGTCCTGATCAGGATGCACAGGAGAATTTCTTCCATCCCGAAAGACAGGATATCCGGCGATTCGGGGCAGGAGGTGTGCCGGTGCGATCCGCCTCAGACTTCCGGATGCTTTATGAGGCTTCGCGAACAGGTAATTTCCCTCTTATGCGCACATATTCCGGAACCGACGACTTTATCCGTTTAGCGCAGCTTTTCACCGAAACGATCAACAACGCCTGGTGCGCGATACCGCTTTTCTGGTTTAATCGAATGGATGGCAGAGGGCCATGGGATTTAGAAGGCTCAATAAAGGAGCACCAGCAGGTAATGGCGTGGTACGGCGCTCAAAACATACCTGTTGAGCTAAATGAACCTCATCATTGGGGGATGAGAGATGCACCGGACGTGGTATTCGTAGTTTCAGCATACCTTTCGGCATACAATGCAAAAATGTTCGGAGTGCGCGACTACATCGCCCAATTCATGTTCAACAGCCCTCCCGGGCATTCAGACTCAATGGATCTTGCCAAAATGCTAGCAATTATTGAAATGATTACTCCTCTTGCCGGACCTGATTTTCACATATGGTTTCAAACCCGCACCGGACTTCTAAGTTATCCTCTTGAAATCAATGCGGCTCGCGCCCATCTTTCCTCAAGCATTTACCTTCAAATGGCGCTTAAACCAGACATAATCCATATAGTCGGGCATACGGAAGCACATCACGCGGCAACGGCTGAAGAAGTGATTGAAGCTGCCCTGATGGCTCGTCGATCTATCGACAATGCGCTTCACGGACAACCGGACATGACACGGGATGAAACTGTCGTTAAACGCAAAAACAAGCTGATTTCCGAAGCGGCTATAACTTTGGATGCGATCCGCTCGCTTTGTACGAAGGATTCAAGCGATCCTCTAACAGATCCTGAAACTCTGAGCCGTTCCGTGCTAACAGGTATAATGGACGCACCTCAATTAAAGAACAACCCTTTTGGCCAGGGAAAAATACAAACCTCTATAATAGACGGCGTATGCGAAACTGTTGACGAAAAGGGTTATCCATCAAGTGAAAGCAGAAGACTTGAACATTTATTCTTAAATAGGAAAGCGAGTACAAAATGAATAATAAATTAAGTTTTGCGGTTATAGGAGCAGGTAATGGCGGACGTGCCATGGCCGCGCACCTTGCCCTTATGGGTTTTGAAACCTCTCTTTTTAACCGGACATACGCACATATAGACATAATAGGTAAAAGAGGCGGAATAGACCTTGAAAGCTATGAAGGCGGCCCACGTGGGTTTGCCAACCTCGCTTTGGTTACCGATAACCTTGAGGATGCATTGAATAAAGCCGACGTAATAATGGTCGTTTTACCATCATCAGCACACGCCGAAATCGCACAAAATATGGCAAAATATTTAAAAGACGGACAAACAGTGATACTGCATCCGGGACGCACATTAGGCGCAATTGAATTCGATGCTGTAATTCGCAAATGCGGCTGCACTGCCGAAATTGATATCGCAGAAGCAGAAACATTCATATACGCCAGTCGCACGGAAGGCCCGGCTCAAACGCGCATATTCAGAATAAAGGAGGCCGTACCCCTTGCCGCTTTGCCTGCGTCAAAGACCAAAAATGTATTGGACAAAATAAGAGTCGCTTACCCTCAGTTTATTGACGGTGTTAACGTTCTCCATACCGGTCTTAACAACATGGGCGCAATTTTCCACCCCGCTCTTACAATTCTTAATGCAGGCTGGATAGAAGCGACTCACGGCGATTTCCAATTTTACATAGAAGGCGTGACCCCTTCGGTATCGCGAGTTCTTGAAACACTCGATCGCGAAAGAGTGACGGTCGCGTCAGCGCTTGGCATAAGAGCAAGAACCGCGCAAGAATGGCTTGAGCTTGCATACAATGTGTCCGGTGAAACGCTTCATGAAAAGATACACAACCAAACCGGCTACTATGGGATAAAAGCTCCCGCCACACTGAATCACCGCTACATATTTGAAGATGTGCCAATGAGCCTTGTACCTATCGCCGCTTTAGGCGAGCGTTACGGCGTATCAACCGTAGGCATAAACAGCGTCATCCGTTTAGCCTGCATACTTCATCGCACAGATTATTGGAGACGTGGGCGTACTCTACAAAAACTCGGCATAAAAGATTTAAGCGTTAGTGAGCTTACACACTATGTAACCCACGGTTGGCAGGGAATCGAGCAGTAAAATATATAGGGAGTGTATTGTAAATGATAAAAGTCGGAATATTGACCGCAAGTGACAAAGGCTCAGCCGGACAAAGAATTGATGAAAGCGGCAAGGTTATAATGGATGCGATCAAGCGAATTAATGCAATAATGGCTGATTACGTCGTAGTTCCGGATGACCGGCAAGAAATTGCATTAAATCTTATCAGAATGGCTGATATTGTCGGGGTAGATCTTATTCTCACCACAGGAGGCACAGGATTTTCGCCAAGGGATATAACGCCTGAAGCGACACTTTCCGTTATAAGCAGAGAAGCGCCCGGGATTCCCGAAGCTATGCGCCTTAAGAGTCTTCAAATTACTCCAAAAGCAATGTTGTCAAGGGCGGTCGCCGGAATACGCGGCAAAACCCTTATAATAAACCTTCCCGGAAGTCCTAAAGCCGTGTCTGAATGCCTTGAGGTGATACTGCCGGTCCTTCCGCACGCCATAGAAATTCTTAGAGGTGACACAGGCGAATGCGCCAGATAGAGTTATTAATATACCTGAATATGTGTCAGACTAAATGGCATATACCATGAGACTATTCACAGCAATAGAATTTGACGTGGAATTGCGATGAAATATCGGAAAATCAGTTTTAATCCCTTGAATCTCTGAAATATATATCAGATTTGAAGTATCTCTCAAAATGCCTCTTTTTCATCCTTATGTCGTGACCGCTAAAGAAAAACAACGAGCAGCCTTCCCATAAAATCCACCAGCCGGCAATAAACATTCCCTCAACCATGATTTTATAAAATAGCGATAACTCTATCGCGCCCGGCAGGACATATGCACCGGTTAGAAGAAGAATCGAAACCAAAATGTAAGACGCAAATCTCCTGTAAACATCACGCAAAGATCTGTTCGTAAAAAGCAGTTGTACTCTGAAATTATTTCTAATCGCAGCTATGCTTTTTGTTTCTTTGTCATGATCTTTTTGTTCAGCCGAAATATAAAAACAAATCTCAACTTTTTCCCTGATCGGAATCTCTAAAGCCGCTTGTACAAAATAATCCATAAGTTCCGGCTCTATTTCTTTTCTTCTCAGAGGTGAAGCGTCCCAGCCATTGAAAATCTCAGAATAATCTTCAAGTGACAATTCGAGGACATATGCCTTAGAGTCGGTATTGATATTATAAAGGCTCAAATACTCCCTTTTGCGATTTTTATGAAACAAGAACCCCATATATTCCTACAATCTTTTCTTTATTTTTCTTACATATTTATGCTAACACAAGGAAATAAGATTTTCAATAGCTGCTTCTCTGAATACTTCTTCACTATCAATGATTATGTCGCAGTATCTTTTTCACGAGTGCACTATAGTCATTGATACATAAGAGCTTTGCATGTTAGACACCGGAAAATACGAATAAACCAAAAGACAAGTCGCCTAACGCTAAACCTGTCTCGGTTAAAGGAATGTGTGTTGTTAATTTAATCAATCCTATTTTTTACCCTTACGATTATCGAAATCCTCATCAATACGTTTTTTCCAATCAGCATTCATCGGGATATTAGCTCGCATCTTACTAACAGTTTCGCTCATTACTTGATAGTTTAGTGTTGTGCCGGCACTGTCCGCATGAAAATTTGCCGCCCTGTCTTTATTTATGCCAATACGCTCCGCAACATCAATAGCATCGATATTTGCTCCGAGAAAGATGAACTCCCAACCATATTTGATTTTCTGGTGCTCAATCATTTGCCGTATCTTCTCATAACTGAATTCACGGCTTGCATTTTCCAAACCATCGGTAGTTATCACGAACAAAACTTTTTCTGCGCGCTCATCTTCGGCTGTGTGCTTCTGAACATTTCCTATCTTATTGATCGTCTTACCGATAGCGTCAAGCAATGCCGTTGAGCCTCGAACAAAATATTCTTTGCTTGTTATAGGTGCAATTCCCCGAAGATTGATTCGATCGTGAAGCAATTCATATCTGTCGTCAAAAAGCACCGTTGTAATTATAGCTTCCCCCGCTTCCTTCTTTTGCTTTTCAATCATGGTATTATAGCCACCTATGGTATCGCTTTCAAGTCCGCCCATCGATCCGCTTCTGTCCAATATAAACACCAGTTCAGTCAAATCTTTTTTCATATTTTTATCCTCCAATCACGATTTCGTAATTAAAGAATACCATCAAACCAAAGGTATCAGGTCGCTTTCGAGGCGACAAATTATATTTTATGCAAGCTGAATTAACCGCTTAAAAGCTGTTGATCAAATGCGAATAGAGCCTCGTTAATCTCAAAAATATTGTAATTGCCTTCCTCAATAAAATACTGGACGATTACATCAAACTTACTACAGTTAGAAAGGGCAAATCCTGCCTTTAGCAAAAGGTCTTTAGTCTCATCAAGATTAAGCTTAAGCGCTATGGCAAAGGCAATAGCGGTAGGTTTACTCGGCTTATAATTAGTGTTAATTCTGATTTTAGAAAACAGCTTCCGGTCGATATTCGCCTTTTTGTAAACATCCGAATCAGTCAAGCCTTTCTCGTCAATCAATCTAAGTAATCTTTGAGAAAAAGTTTCTCCTATCTGTTTCACTACATCAGCAAGATATCTCTTAGGTTCCCTAACAAGTGCCTCTTTCGGCACGAATTGCATAAGTCTCTTGTCATCTTGATATATTTCTGCGCTTCTGGCGGAAAGTTCTCTATTTCTGTGTCTACGATCAGGAGGGTAGCTTGCGACATACTTTTCATCAATATATTGTGTAATCGACGAAAACAGCTTCTCCGACAGAGTGAATGCTTCCGTATCAAACACAACGAGCAAAACCTTCATATCGTATTTTAAAAGAAAATCACCTATTATCGATATCGCTGTTTTTATCGCCCTGTCTTTAGGATAACCAAATTCCCCCGTTGAAATTAACGGGAAAGCGATACTCTTAAGATTATGCTCTAAAGCTAGAGCAAGCGAATTCCTATAACAGTCCGCCAGCAGTTTTTCTTCACCCTTTTCGCCGTTTTTCCAAATCGGGCCGACTGTATGAATGACATATTTCGAGGGTAGTTCATACGCTTTTGTAATTTTAGCTTGTCCAACTTTACAACCACCTAAAGTACGGCATTCAGCAAGCAATCCGGGACCAGCAGCACGATGAATTGCGCCATCAACACCTCCGCCACCTAGCAATGATGAGTTTGCGGTGTTTACTATCGCATCAGCCTTAACTTTTGTTATATCGTTGCGAATTATTTCAAGCGGCATGACTTCGCCTCCGTATGTAAGTAGGACAAGATTTCACATTCCTGAAGTTGGGGTGTCCAAATATGCTGAATTTCCTCCGGTTTGCTTCCTTTTGAATACCCTAAAATTTTATCTTAGACAGTAGAAAAACGCAAGGATAATCTGATCTCCCAATATTGAGCGAAGGATTGTGTGATAGCTGCTATTATTTTGCAAAAGGAGAAACATTATTCCTGAGCCATATCAAAAAGCTTCCCCATAAACAGGATAGTGCCGGTTACATCATCTGCAATAATAAACACGAAAGGTCTGTCGGCTATAAAAGTCAATGGCTCATTTGCAGCCGATTCTTGCATTACTACCACTGTTGCCGCTGCCGCTTCACTGCCTTCTTCATTTACTTCGATTACAGCCTTGTGAAGCACTTCGCTTATGAAAATCCCGTTGCGTATACCTGAAAAATCAGCTGTGGCTGAGAATGCATTGCCCATTCCAAGAGCTTTTAAGCTATCGTTAAGATTTTTGATGCCATATTCCAGTTTAAAACGCGGTATACGCAATTGAACACTCTCTTGTTCCGAGAGGCTATCCTTTATTGTATTCCAATATTCTTTATCTAGCTCAGCGATAAAATCATTGATATTTTTGTCTTCATCCGGAAGAATGATATACATAGCCGTCTTTCCGTTGCCATAAGGAAGTCTTACCGCTTTGAAGCCATCACCCTGTCCGAATTCAACTTTACCATTCATACTCATCATCATCGCTTCCTGTGTGATTCCGTTTCCGGCATAAAATGGTGAACTGATGGTATTGTTCTTGTTAAACTGATTGGTCCAGTCGCCCTTGAAATAGATGGCATTTATAAGATACATGACTACATTTGGCGATATCGGAGGGCCTACCATTTTTTCGATTTTCTTATTTGTTGCATCGGAAATCCACTGATTGATCTGATCCGCAGCATCATCCCTTGAAAAATCAAGCTGGGTTACGAAAGCGTCGAAGACTTCGCGATTAGTCGTTAAAAATTCATCCTCAATCGATTCGCCTTCTCTAATCCAGATAGAGTTGCTTATGTTAAGGGTTATTTCCTTATCGATCTGTCTTAGATGGCGCAACAAGTTTTTATAGCTCTCATTGAGGTTTGCATCGTCTATTTGTGTGTATCCCAAAGCCTCAGCCATAGCTTCTTTAGTTTCCGTCCTTGCTCCCTGGTAAGTCATTGTAAGTGCGCTAGAGATGCTAAACGGGGAAATAAAAACACTTTTGATTTCATCTTCAGCATTTAATTGTCTGAAAATATTAAAGGCAAATTCGGTATTTGAGCCAACAGTTTCAACATTGATTTTGTCAATATCAAATGGCTGTACCCTTACGGCAAGCGATTCGACAGCTGAACATCCGCTTAAAATAGCCAACGCTATAATTAGGCTCAGCATTATGGGTAAACGTTTTTTCATGCGTATCATCTCCTTAAGTGATTTTAAATATATAGACGATACAACGTATCATTTTGTTTCAAACAGACAAGGGGACAGGGACTTGTCTGGTGATGATCTGCTGAAATTAAAAATGCTAAATATTGACGTAGTTCGTGTCTTCACCCATTGAAGTCATGCCATCAAGTATGATTTTGTTGCCATCGCTATCTGTAACATAGCCCATCACTTTACCAAAGGGAGCAATATAGTTCGCTCCGCTCCCAAAAAACATTTTACGGAAAACATAACTATCATCCACAAAAAAAGTAATGTCTACGGTCTTGTGCTTGTCACAAATGTGCCAATTGCCGTTCAAACGCTCAAAACTGACAGTTGGCAAAAGATGCGCTTCTTTTCCTAGCCAAAGTATATTCTCACAGTATTTTTCCGGCTCCAATGCCTGATTCTTGCAAAGATTTACTCCAAAATGAACACCGTCTATTTGCCCCATACAAGTTATCCAGTCGTAGTGAGTGCGACGTGGATAATAACCTTTGTGGTCATCTATTATACCGAGGCTTCTCTCGTTCATTTTAAAAACTCTACCACCGATTTTTATACTGCCCTCGACTTTAAAAAGGTTTTTGTAAGTATAAAGCGGGCGATTTTCTCCGAGGGGCATAATTGTTACTCCAGGCTTCGACAACATGGTCAATAAAAGGTCTGCCACCATAGGAATACGTTTTTTCGAGCTAGGGGAATAATCCACCGATATTAACACTATGCCTTTTTCAAGGTTATTCCTGATTTCAGCCTTAAAAGCATCTGTTTCGAGACTATTTGTTCCACCAAAGAGCGTATTTCCAACGCAGTTTCTTGGATATCCAAAAATATGGTTTGCTTTAACAGTTTTCTCAGTCTTTTCGTAAAACATCATGATATTAAAAACTGCGGCACCCATGTTATAAATAGCGCCGCAGATGAATCCCTCGTCAAATGAGACTTGATATGCCTCCCACTCTTTCATGCGAAGTCTATTTATGAACCGCGGCAAAGCAATGGAAAGGGGACGATGAGTCTCATCAATATTGACGTTTTTGATTACGCCATCGAAGGCACCGAAAACCGATCTTCCATCGAAAACGGCTTTCTCCGGAGCAGGTTGTGGGTACCTGTCTTTGTGAATGTGAGAGGATTGGATAAATGTATTGATGTTTGACATAATTTTTCCCCTTTCTGTATTAATTATTTCTCTTTTTTCCGTGCTTGCTTTGGCATATGTTGCCATCCTCTGTGAGATTAGATCATGTCTCATTCTGACCAGACAAGTCCCTGTCCCCTTGTCTGTCCCCTTGTCTGTCCCCTTGTCTGTGAGACAACAGAACCGTCCCCCTGTCTGCTATTAATCTCGTTAACGCCGAGACCTGAGCGGTAAGGCTTTTTAGTTGGTCAGCACTGTTTGTACTAACGCGGCAGTAAATCCCTACACGCTTTTCCCGCTTAGGTGGCAATGGTGGTATGAAATGAATTGTTTTATTATCAGCCATAACAATACCTCCATGATTACAGGTTCATTGAAAAATTGGAATTGCAGCGTAACTCTATTTCTTTTTAGTCTCGATTAATATACTGGATACAATGGCATAAATTATCGTCACAGCTATTACTGCTGACACTATGTAATAAATCCATCCGCTATCCAAAAGCACTTCAATCGCACTTAATAAAAAAATGATACTAATCAAGAAAAATACTATTGCCGATTGTCGATAATGTGGCTTTTTATCCATACTGTTTCGTTCTTTTTTTGATGCATAAATATAGGCATTATTAAACAAAAATCCTTTTTCTTTAAAAGAGAAAAAACTTAAAACAAATGCTACCATTGATACTATAAAAAGAATTACCGTTTCTTTCATTTAAATATCACACCTCCGTCAAATTCAAATTTAGCTTGTAATAAAAGTGTTTACAGCCGTTATGAACTTTTCGACACCTTGCCCGATAATGTCTTTCAAAACTTTCTGATCCTCAAAATCCGGCACAGAAATCAAGGTGCTTTCTATAATGGCATCCCTATTATTCTCGTCATGAAATACTGTAATTTCATCAAAGGTTTTACCGCAAAATACAGAATCGTATCGCTTGGATATTTCTCTGTTTCGAGCGGAAAGCCATACCTCAAAGCATCCTTTTTCGTGCAGATAGACTATGGCGATCTTAAGCCCCTTATCCTTTAATGGTTTTGTGCTTAATGAAAAATACGACATGTCCATATAGCCCTGGTATATGCTACTTGTTTCGTAATGCGGATATTTCTTAATAAAATCAGCTCGCAATTTACCAATGAACTCAAGTATTCCCTTATATGCAACCTGCATTTCTCCCTGCTGTAAATTACAAGTGTAATCGCTTATAAGCTGATTCAGAGTTTTCATACATATCCTCCTCGGTAAATTCAATTTGACGAACTGTTAGATCTCTCTAACAGACAAGGGGACAGGGACTTGTCTGTTAAGCCTTTTCAACCATGAACTTGCTTACCCCAGTTATTCTCATAAGCTGCCTTATACTTACACCATTTATTGCCTTTAAATCTCTCAGAATTATATCCCTATCTTTCCTTTCCAGTAAATGAAAATAATCCTTTTTTACTCTATATTTGTCTTCAATTAGTTTAATTATCTCTTCATCCACAATTCGGTGTTTTTCTCCGTAATCCAAACAAACATCCTCAGTAACTTCAATCATGCTTTTTTTAAACATCTTCATTGCTGTTTGTTTTTTTGATGCAAATAATTCCAATATGAATTTAGAATTTTTAGCAAACCATGATACACCTGTTTTACTCTTTCTTCGTGCTTTTCTTGGCATATATTATCATCCTCTGAGAAATTGTATCATATTTCATCCAGACCAGACAAGTCCCTGTCCCCCTGTCTGGTGTGTAAACCCCTATATGTTTTTAAGCTGCTCAAAGCATTGAGCAAGGACTTGTGACTCTTCCCACTTAACCGAACGAATCTGCTCGTCAATAAAAGAAAAGAGCTTCTCTGGATATTGA
>Ga0209105_100097_pt1 | contig 30200 bp, 32 predicted proteins | sample SedPBSmetaG_FD_184158 | JGI IMG/M metagenome (GOLD analysis project Ga0209105, IMG submission 184158) | Freshwater sediment bacterial and archeal communities from Indian Creek, Illinois, USA to study Microbial Dark Matter (Phase II) -... | ecosystem: Environmental > Aquatic > Freshwater > Creek >...
CTTGCAGATCTCTACTTTATATGACTGATCGTATACTTTACCCATTTCTTGACACATCCTTCTCTTTTATTATACTTGATGTTTTATGTGTCTGTAAAATGGGGCTTGGGTCACAATTGTAAAAGTACAACTTGAGCTTAAATCCAAATTTGATGATAAAGGCAAGAGAAACAAGTGCAGTGATGAATAATAAAAAGGAGGCGACTCTGATTGTATTAAACGAATTATAGAACGCAAAGAATCCTAATAAAAAGAAAGCAACGGATATAAAACCATACCTTATTAACGGGATGGAGCGACCGACTTGTAGATATATGATCAGAGCTGAAGTATAAAAATAAAAAAGTTTAGTAAGAAGACTAATAGGTAATGCGGTGAGAAGGACTATGAGAAAGTGTCAAAGCAGGAAATGAAAAGTATTTCAACACGGAGGCGAAGTCATGCCGCTTGAAATTATCCGCAACGATATAACAAAAGTTAAGACTGATGCGATAGTAAACGCCGCAAACTCATCATTGATAGGTGGCGGAGGCGTTGATGGCGCAATACATCGTGCGGCTGGTCCAGGATTACTTGCTGAATGCCGTACTTTAAGATGACATATCCGATTGTTACGAGGCATTGCACTCAAACTATTGAACCGCCGTATGCCGAACGGCACGTACGGTGGTGTTAGAGTTCGGGGCTTTAATTAGTCCCTCCTACTCGATTTTTTCTATTTTTTTATCCCAATATTGCTTTTAGATCCTCCTCGGGGGTGCTTATGTGCTTTAGTCCGAATTTGTCGACCAGTACGCCCAACACATTAGGGGATAAAAATGCGGGTAAGCTGGGACCGATGTATATATTTTTAATACCGAGCGAAAGCAAGGTCAAAAGTATGCATACTGCTTTCTGTTCATACCAAGAGAGTACAAGCGTTAAGGGTAGATCGTTTACCGAACACTTGAAAACATCCGCTAAGGCTACTGTCACTTGTATGGCTGAATAAGCGTCATTGCACTGTCCCATATCCATTATGCGCGGCAAACCGCCTATATAGCCTAAATCCAAGTCGTTGAACCGGTATTTGCCGCACGCAAGCGTTAATATGACAGAATCCGCCGGAGTTTTGAGCGCAAAATCAGTATAGTAGTTTCTTCCCGGCCTTGCGCCGTCACAGCCGCCTACAAGAAAGAAATGTTTGATAGCTCCGCTTTTGACTGCGTCAACCACCTTGTCGGCGACTGAAAGCACAGTGTTTCTTGCAAATCCGGTTAAAAGGTTTGTGCCTCCGTTTTTTCCGGTATGGAGTGTGTCCTCGGAATATCCTCCGAGCTCAAGCGCCTTTTTAATAACGGGGCTAAAGTCATTTGCGCCATTTGTTGAAGGTATGTGCGTAAGACCGGATGCGCTGTATCATCCAAAATTCTTCTGAGCCTATGGCTTCGGGACAGTAACGAGAGGTGAGATTGGATTTAGTTTTGAAAATCAAAGGTGTTTTCAGGAACAATATGCGGCAGTATGCCATGCTAATTGCGCTAATTGTTATTGTTGCATTTTTTCAGCTTTTAACGGATGGTATATTGTTGATGCCAAGAAACGTAACAAGACTTATTCTTCAAAACAGTCATATTCTGATTTTGGCGATTGGGATGGTGCTTTGCATTTTGACAGGAAGTAACATCGACTTGTCGGTAGGGTCAATAGTTGCCTTAGTCAGCGCGATGTCGGCTTATTTCAGCGTCTTTTTGGGACTACCGGTTTTTGTGTCAATTGTGCTTGGGCTTTTATGCGGTATGCTAGCCGGCATGTGGCAGGGTTTTTGGATAGTCTATGTCAAAATTCCTCCGTTTATTGTTACACTCGGCGGAATGCTGGTTTTTCGGGGTATAAATAACCTTATACTGGATGGAAAAACTATAGGGCTTCCACAAGAGTACGTGACTTTGGCTTCAGGTGTAATGCCTGATTTTTTAGGAGGAAATGGTGTATTGCACGTAGCGACCATTGGCATAGGCGTGGCTTTCTCGGTATTGTATGTTGTATTGTCCGTTGTATCAAGGATCAATAAGATAAAACAAGGCTTTGAAGTTATGGATATACGGGCGTTTATATTAAAAATCGTTATTATAGCAGCATTGTGTTAAATCTTGCTACTTACTGGATGTCACTTGATGACGGTCTTCCAAACGTTTTTATTCTCGTTGCCGTGTTGATTGCGGTCTATACCTTCCTGACAACTAAAACGATTGCTGGCCGCCACATTTATGCGCAAGGGTGAGGAAAAGCGTATAGTTTTTTCTAATCGCTATTTCTCATCTCCATTGCGATACCATTGCAAAGTTCAAGCATTTTGCCATTCGATGATATATGAAATACCTCGGATATGACCTGAGTCCATCCGTGTATAAAATAGATCCAGCCGTCTTCGACATGTAAATCCCTTGTAGTTTTGTGCTTGTTCGCCTGATGCATAAAATCAAGTGCTCCACGGTAATTGATTTCCCAGATTAGACTGTGCGAAGGGAATGACGCTTCATCGGTTATTGGAGAGCCGGGGGCGTCTTTTCCTAAGCCTGTCGCGTTGACTATCAGAGAATATTGTTTCAGCCCCTCTAATATATTGTCGTTGTCCGAAGGATTTGGAGTGTGTATATACTCGAATCGGACTTTCGGGTTAAGAACGTCAAGCTTCCTCTTTGCAGCTTCAAGCCTTGGCATTGATCGATTGGTGATTATAATTTTTGAAGGGACATTATCGCCCCATTTGCTTTGGGTCAGGTAAAGAGACATTGCAAGAGCGCTCCCGCCTGCACCGAGTAAAAGCACTTCTCCTCCGTGTGTGCTCCAAAAATTTGCTGGTATAAATGATTCCATAGCTAAGCCGCTTGATATAGGATCTTTCGCGTGGCAGCATAGGTTTCCGTTTTTCTTGGAGATAGACGAGATTTCCTCAAGTTTTTTCGCATAAGGGTCGATGTACTTGAACAAATGCTTTGTGGCATGAAAAAGGTCTATTTTGTGAGTTGTTACCAAAGCTCCCATGGACAAAGGATCGTTCTCTATAAACTTAACGCAATCGATATAATCTTTTCGATCTGCGTGTATAGAGATATCTATTCCCTTTATAACCGCATCGATTGATAGAGCTTTTGCCCATTTAGGGAAAACTTCCATAATAGATGATTTTTGAGTTGTCACACCAATAAAGTATATGGTAGGACGTTGCGCCTTGTCTGGTAATTTAAGCATAAATAATTCCTCCTAAAAAAATAAAACTGACCCTGAAAGGATCAGTTTGCACACAAATACAAGCGTGATTGCTGCTCCTTTCCAAATGGGGAGGGAAAGCCGTTTCCAACTTGCCCCTATCGGCCGTAAACCATCGCTCTCACTAGCTTTAGGCTTTAAGGCTCGGAGTAATATTTTGTTAAATCTATTTTAAAATTTATTCAACGGTTTGTCAACAAGTCACTCCTTCGTTTTTTCGGAAAAACCGTTCTTGCATTTTATACAAACACCGTAAAATTCGATCAGGTTACCTGTGATCTCAAATCCCTGCCTCTGCTCTTTTGGTACATCAAGAGAGTATTTTTCGAATACATCGACCACCTGACTGCATTTTGTGCAAATAATATGGTTATGAGGTCTGACATCCGGATCAAACCTTTTTTTGTGAGTATCGATGTTTAGCTCGACGACACATTTCTTTTCAGCTAATGCATCCATGGTATTATAAACAGTGGCATAAGACATAGTTGGAAATCTCTCTGATACTGCTTTGTATATGTCCTCAGCCGAAGGGTGGTCTTTATTTCCTTCGAGGTAGTCAAGTATCGCTATCCTTTGGGGTGTCAGCTTAAATCCGATTTTTCTATATTTCTCCATATACATCACGCTTCCTGTAAAATACTAAATAATAACAATTATTAATAAGAAATCATATCAGGAAGTGTTGAGGTTGTCAATGTTTTTTGAATTTGTATCATTAGGCAAGACTATCAAGGCTCTTACAAAATAAAATCACTCAGCGGAATTTATTTTTGCGTAAAATATCAGAATACTTGGTGTATCTGTTTGCATAGCTGCTGGCCGCATAGCTATCGGGCTTTATTTTAGGCTCAAAAGGAGTTGCGTTTGCCATGGCGACCATTTCGTTTATAAGATCGCGGGTGGCTCCTTTTGTACCGATATCAAGATGAAACTCAAAATAAATGTCACCGTAAGAACTCGAAGGGTTGATCAAGACATCAAGTATACCGTCCATTATCTCGGGAGTAAAAAGAGCTGCCACTTCCATGGTCTTGCTGGTTTCATAGTAAATCTTCTCTCTTAAGCTGTAAATAGGTCTTCCGATTGCGTGGCGTGTTATAAATCCTATTGCGCCTTTTCCGATTCTGTGAAGATGAATAGCCGTAGCAAACAACGTGTGCTTTGTCACTTGAGAATCGGTGCCTATGGACAGGCGATATTCGTTATAAGGGGATTGGCTTATAAAGTCAAGTATCTGGTCATATACTTGTTCAAATGTCATGCGTCGGTATTTTGAGTTACCAAAAAGCATAGGCCGTGCGGGCGCTAAACGTTGTGAATACTTAATAAAAACTCCTCCCTTATATGCGGAACCCTGACACTGTAATACAGCGCCTGTTAGTTATTATACAACAAATTATACAATAACGATATACACTTAACAAAAACTTAACAATGCAAATTATACCTTTAAAAATTCAGGAATCATAGTTCTCAGCTTTTGTTTTAAGCAGAAATATGCTAAAATTTGATATACCAAATGAGAAATGGAGGAATACGCATGAAGCTTACCGTTTTAGGGAAGTACGGGCCATATCCTGCGCCCGGTGGGGCATGTTCAGGGTATCTTGTGCACGATGATAACACGAAGGTGCTTTTAGACTGTGGAAATGGGGTTTTAAGCCGCCTGCAGCAGGTGTGTGCTCTGACGGATCTTGATGCCATTGTAATTTCTCATCTTCACAGCGATCATTTCTGTGACATGCTGGTGTTGAAGTATGCCTTGGATATACTGGCTACTCGTTCATTAAGGAAGGATGAGCCTTTGCCGGTGTATCTGCCGTCCGCGCCTTTTGAAGATTTTTTAAGAATTTCATACAAAAACGCGTTTGACCTGCATCCGATAGAACTTCAAAGCGATTTGCGAATAAAAACGCTAAATTTTACTTTTGCGGAGATGACTCATCCCATTATTTCATATGCCATAAGCGTCTCAAACGCTCAGAAGCGATTGGTATACAGCGGAGATACAAGCTACAATGAGGCTCTTATAGATTTTGCGAAAGGATCTGATCTTCTGCTTGCCGATGCCGGGTTGCTTGAAAAAGATAAAAAGGGCGCCGTTAACCATATGAGCGCGGCGGAAGTAGGAAAAATCGCTTCTTCTGCTTGCGTTTCTAAGCTTCTGCTAAGCCATATTTGGCCTTTATACGATGAGAAAGAGATCTTAGAGGAGTGTTCTTTCTTTTTTAATAATCCTGTCGTGGCACAGGAAATGCTTACTTATGACGTTTGATAAGGATTAACACGTATGTTTGAGGTTAAACGACCTATTATATGGGTGTTGGCGGCTTATTCGACAGGTATTGCGCTCTATGCATGGATTGGGCAGCATACATTACTGCTTTTGGGATTGGCATTATCGGCTGTCTTCGCAGCTTGGGTCCTTAATCGGAATAAACGTCAGTCTTTTCATATTTTACTGATAGCGCTTTTAGCAATCGGTGCGATCAATTCAAATGTTGCTTCAATCATGGATTATCCCTTTACAGAAGCCTTGGATACGGATGCAAAGTTTCGCGCTCATATAGAACGTGTCATAGAGTACGGAAACGATCGCGATGCGTATGTTATCGAAATTAATGAAGTTTCATACGGCGAAATTAGAAAAGAGGGAGTAGCAATTGCTCGGCTTAACGTGTATTCAACCGGAGAAAACTCAAATATTCAAAAATATGAAAGAGGCAATATATTAGAATTCACCGGGATAATGCAAATCCCACGCGGCAGGCGAAATCCTGCTCTTTTTGACTACAGGCAATACTTGATAAGGAGCGGTATACATTACACATTAAATATATCATCAGCAGATATTGAGAAGATGGGCGAGATTAGAATGCCTTTACCAAGTATGTTGATGGAGGCTGTCAGAACTCGGGTACGCGCTGTTTTTTCCGAATCGGTAGGCGGGCGCGAGGGTGCTCTTATGATCGCCATGATGCTGGGAGACAGATTAAATTTACCTCACGACTTGACAATTGACTTTAGACAAACCGGTCTTTCGCACATAATTGCAATATCAGGATTACACGTCGGTTTCATACTTCTGATGCTTGAAAGAATTCTAGATATGCTGCCTTTATCGCCTAAATTGGCGACTTTGTTAAAGATAACAGTTTTATGGTTTTATTGTATATTGACAGGCGCAACTCCATCCGTTTTAAGGGCTGTTTTTATGGCTACCGTGTACTTAGGCGGAAAGCTTGCCGGAAGAAAGCCGGATGCCCTAAATAGCCTTGCGTTTGCAGCGCTTGGTATACTAATTCTAATGCCTTTAGATCTTTTTAACATCGGTTTTCAGCTTTCATTTAGCGCCGTTATGGGCATAATATTGTTCAACAGCAAGGTCGTTAAAGTGTTAAGCTTTTTACCAAAGTGGTTGTCTTCCACTTTGTCGGTAACTCTATCGGCACAGATTGGGGTTGTTCCTCTTATTGCTTATTATTTTAATATATTTTCACCGGTATCTCTCCCCGCAAACCTTGTGTTTGTGCCGCTCTCCGGATTTATGGTATGTTTTGGGTTCGTAGTTATGAGTGTGGGGCTGGTATTACCGGTACTTGCCGAGATGATCGGATGGCCGCTCAAAATTGCTTCCTGGCTGTTTATCGAGGGAGCTCAACTGGCTTCCGGAATGCCGATTGCCTTTATCAATGTTGTTTCGCCTTCAATTCTGGTTTTGGCGTGTTTTTATGTTGCTATGTGGATATTATCCGATGAGAAGCCTGCCTGGGTTAAGAATGTTCCGATATGGTGTACCATTTTGATTCTGTTACCGCTTTTTCATTCGACAATACAGCCAATGATCCAAAATGATCTCAAGTTGGTATTCTTAGATGTAGGACAAGGCGACTCGATATACATAAAAACTCCCGATGAAAAGCATATTCTGATAGACGGCGGCGGCAGACTGTTTGATTCCGGAAGAGGGTTTGAGCCTGGTGAGGATATTGTTGTTCCGTTTTTGCTTAAAAATGGAGTTGGCAGACTTGATCTTGTCGTTAAATCGCATGACCATAGCGACCACATCGGCGGACTTAAGGCTGTCGCGAGCAGCTTACCAATCGGCGCTTTTATGGAATATCCGCCAAGCGAGGGCAGTGAAAAGTACCATGAATTAAAAAGCATAATAAACAGAAAAGATATACATACCATAAAGGCGTACGCAGGGCAAGTTTACTCCATTGGGAGCTATGTCACCCTGGAGGTCTTTTATCCTGATGCAGAAGGCAAGTCTTTGAGTAAATTTTACGACGGGGACGATAACAATCGCTCGCTTGTCTTTTTGCTCCGGTATAAGGATGCGGAAGTGCTGTTTACCGGTGATATTTATGAAGATGTGGAAGAGTATGTTGCTTCGGATTGGGACAAAAACGTAGACATATTGAAAGTCGCGCACCATGGAAGCAGAACATCTTCGTCCCAATACTGGCTTGATGCGGTTAACACATATTTGGCCGTAATACAGGTCGGTAACAATAATTTTGGTCATCCGCATGAGGAGGTGCTTGAAAGGCTTGCAGGAACCGGTACAAAAGTTTTGAGAAATGATATTCATGGGGCTGTGATCTGCATATTTGACGGTAAAAACTGGACTATTCGCAGGATGATTCAATAGATTTCGATATATTGACCAAAGAATGATTTGCGTGGTACTATTCATAAAATGGAATAAAAGTCTGGTTTTATTGCAAAAACTCATTTCGCGGCGGAATCGGACTTGATTATAAGTAAAGGATGGATATGATGAAAAGATATAATGATCTTAAGTGGCGAGAAAGCATGAGAATTAAGCTTGATTACAATAATATGACAGATGATTTATTAGACGGGGAGGATGCGATAACAAAAGAGAAGTTAATCTCTTATCAAAACAAGGTTCATTCGTCTGCCGTTTCTATGGATGAGAAAAGAAAAGCGGGAGGGATGAAGTGGAGAGAATTGCCCTATAATCAAGATAATGTGGTTAAGGAGATTATTTCGACCGCAAAAGATATTTCGGGGCAATATGACGATTTTGTTTTGTTGGGTATCGGTGGTTCAGCTTTGGGTCCTTTGGCAGTGCATCAGGCGCTCAATCATTTACATTATAACGATCTCGCGAAATCAAAAAGAGGAGGCAAGCCGCGTTTTTTCGTGGTGGACAACATTGATCCCGAGCGTTTAAGCGCGTTGTTTGACATAATCGATGTCCGAAAGACATTATTTAACGTAATCACCAAATCGGGGAGCACATCAGAGACTATGGCTCAGTTCCTTTTGGTTCAGGATTTATTAAAACGACATGTGGGCAAGGCTTATGCAAAACAAATAATTGCGATAACAGACGAAAAGAAGGGAAGCCTTATCAAAATAGCGAAAGAGGAAGGTTACAAAACTTTCTTTGTGCCGGACGGAGTCGGAGGCAGATTTTCGCAGCTTTGTCCCGTGGGGCTTTTGCCTGCCGCCATATGTGGTATAGATATTGAGGAGATGCTAGCCGGAGCGGCTTATATGGATGAATTATGCTCAACGCATGATGTTTATGAAAATCCGGCTTATATGGCGGGATTGCTTCAATACATAGCTATGATGTCGGGTAAAAACATAACGGTAATGATGCCGTATGCAGACTCGCTTAAGCTGATGGCGGACTGGTACGCGCAGTTATGGGCAGAGAGTTTAGGCAAAAAATACGATCTTGACGGACAGATGGTCAATGCGGGACAGACACCCGTAAAAGCGCTTGGTGTCACGGATCAGCATTCCCAGGTACAGCTTTATACTGAAGGACCTTTTGACAAAGTCATTACATTCCTTACTGTCGGTGAGTTTCGAAATACATTGGAAATACCGGAAGGCTTCGAGGCAATACCGGATGTCTCGTTTTTAGGTGGGCAAACGTTTGATAAGTTACTTAAAGCTGAACAAGCTGCTACCGAATATGCTCTTTTAAAGTCTGGCAGGTTGAACATGACAATCAGATTTCCTGAGGTCAACGCTTTTACTGTCGGACAGTTTTTATATATGCTTGAAGTGCAGACAGCTTTTACCGGCGCGCTTTTAAACATAAATGCCTTTGACCAGCCGGGGGTAGAGGAAGGCAAGGAGGCTACATACGCTCTTATGGGCAGACAGGGATTTGAGATAAAGAAGAGGGAACTGGATAACAGAAAACCAAAGAAAACCGAATATATAATTTAATACGAAGTAGTGATATTCAAAAGTGCTCAATAATTTGAGCATAATTTTTGTAAACAATGTCTATAGCCATAACGGGATTAAATCAGTATAATTTCTTTAAATTGGCGCTAGTCTTCGAAACATCCATAATTTGATGAGGGGGTAGTTTTAAAATGGCGAGTGTTACTCTTAAAAACTTGTTCAAGGTTTTCCAGGGCGGGGTAACAGCGGTTAACGATTTTTCTTTGGAAATACCAGATAAAGAGTTCCTAGTGCTGGTAGGCCCTTCGGGATGCGGTAAAACTACTACCTTGCGCATGATTGCAGGCCTTGAGGAAATTACACAAGGAGACCTTTACATCGGGGATAGGTTAATGAACGATGTCGCGCCAAAAGACAGGGATATCGCGATGGTGTTCCAGAACTACGCTTTGTATCCGCATATGACCGTTTATGACAACATGGCTTTCGGTCTTAAGCTCAGAAAAGTTCCAAAAGCTGAAATTGACAGAAGAGTTAAGGAGTCAGCGAAGATACTTGATATAGAGCACCTTTTAAACAGAAAACCCAAGGCGCTTTCAGGCGGCCAAAGACAGAGGGTGGCTTTAGGACGCGCCATAGTGCGTGAGCCCAAAGTGTTTCTAATGGATGAGCCTTTGTCAAACCTTGACGCAAAGCTTAGAGTACAAACCAGAACAGAGCTGATTAAACTTCACAATAGACTTCAGACCACATTTATCTATGTGACGCACGATCAAACCGAAGCTATGACGATGGGAACCCGCATTGTGGTTATGAAGGATGGGTTCATGCAACAAGTAGATTCACCGCAGGTGCTTTATGATTATCCGGCTAACCTTTTTGTTGCAGGTTTCATTGGTAGCCCGCAAATGAACTTTTTAAACGTAGTGCTTACCAAGTCAGGCGATGATGTATTTGCCGTTTTTGAAAACAACAAGATCAAAGTTCCTGCAGGCAAGATCAGGAAGTTGAAAGATGCTTCTTATGTAGGTAAAGAGGTCATAATGGGTATTCGACCTGAAGATCTGCATGATGAGGAGATCTTCTTACAAAGCGCCTCAGAAAGCACTGTTAAGGCATATGTCGATGTCGTAGAGCTTATGGGATCTGAGACTTACCTATATCTTACAGTTTCAGGCAAGAATATAACAGCTCGAGTCGATCCAAGATCAGTGGCAAGATCGGGAGATACGATAAGGATTGCTCTTGATCCCAACAGATTGCACTTTTTCAACAAGGATACCGAAGAAACCATACTTTTAAAATAAAATTTTTGTCAATATAAGAAGGATTTTCGCAAATAAAGCAGAAATTAATCTAGCATAGATTAATTTTCTGCTTTGTTTGTTTATGCTCATACCGTATATTCTAGAACAGGTGATGACTGATTATGTTAACTGATAAAAAAATCCAAATTATTCTTGATGAATTACTGAATGATTTTCAGTTTGACGCGGAAGTTATCGATTTTGAAGCTAAAGTGGTCGCCAGCACTTCAAAAGTTCGCATTGGTCGAATCCATGCGAATATTCCAAAACAACCAAACGATTTGTACAAAAGAATATTCATTCAGGAAGGCAGAGTCTATGCGGCGGTTTATTTAGAAAACAGAGTTCGATTTTATTTATCTTTGGAAGGATCGAATAAGGCGGCAAAAGAATACGCCATGTTGATAGCAAAGTTAATTGAGACAAACTTAAATATTTCAAACAGAAAACTGTCGCGTGAAGATTGCTTGCGCAAGATTTTATCGGGGGATATATCAGGCTTCGATATTGAGGAAGCAGCATCGGAACATAAGTTTGATCAGGATCTGCAAAGATGCGTTTTTGTTATCCGTACGCCAAAGCTTCAGGGTGATAAGGCTTTTGAGATTATATCCGAGGCTTTTTCTAAAAATCGTACAGATTTTTTGGTTCATATGGATAACCGCACGATAGCTTTGGTGAAGGCTATAACTGATGATATTGAAAGCGATGATTTTGCCCAGCTTGCCGCAGCGATTTTTGAAACTGTTTTGAGTGAGACTTCAATAAAGGTAGTTGTTGGAGTCAGCGGCTGCAACGTTGATATTACATTATTGAGAAATGCATACATAGAAGCTCACAAAGCGCTTGAAGTTGGACTTATCTTCAACCCCGGGAACAGTGTTCATATTTACAACGAACTTTTGTTGGAACGTTTCGTGAACCAAATCCCTGAGGACATTTCAGATGCTTTTTTGAGGTGTGTGTTCACTGAAGAATTCAATAAACTTTTTAATATAGAAATGATATCTACGGTTAAAAATCTTTTTGACAACAGCCTTAACCTAAGCGAGGCTGCTCGTCGGCTTTATATTCATCGTAATACACTTGTTTATCGTATAGACAAAATAGAAAAATCAATAGGCTTAGATCTTAGGAATTTCCATGATGCCGTTATTTTCAGAATAATGATGATGCTAAAAATGCGTCGTTAGGAGTGGTGGGTTTGATACAATTCAGAAATGTTTCGAAAATATATGAAAACGGGTTGCGGGCTTTGCAAAACGTTAATTTTACTATTGCCGGGGGAGAATTTGTATTTGTTGTCGGCGCAAGCGGAGCGGGAAAGTCTACTGTTGTAAGGCTACTTCTAAAGGAAACCGGACATACGGACGGTGTGATAATGGTGAATAACAAGAATTTATCAGGGATAGAGGAAAAAAACATACCGTTTTATCGTCGGCAGTTCGGAGTTGTTTTTCAGGATTTCAGGCTACTAAATGATAGAACGGCTTACGAAAACGTTGCTTTTGCTATGGAGATTATTGAAGCTTCAAACAAAGAGATAAGAAGAAAGGTCCCTGCGGTTCTCGCGATGGTTGGTTTGTCTGAAAGGGCGCATGCTTATCCTGCGGATATGTCGGGCGGCGAACAACAAAGGGTGGCATTGGCGAGGGCTCTTGTCAATAATCCTACAATACTGATTGCGGATGAGCCGACCGGAAACCTTGACCCTTTTACCTCCCAGGAGATTATCAAAGTTATGAACATCATAAACCGTCGCGGAACTACTGTCATAGTAGCTACGCATGACAAGGATATAGTTAATACAATGCAAAAAAGGGTTATAAGCCTGAATAGAGGTAAAGTAATACGAGATCTTGACAGGAGCGGATACATCAATGAAGCTTAGGACTATACGCTACTACATGAAGCAAGGAATAATCAACATGAAACGCAATATCAGCCTGTCATGTGCTTCGGTCGTTTCAATTACATCGGCTCTTTTTGTACTCGGGGCGGTACTAGCAATCGTGTTTAATCTAAATCATATCGTAAGAGGTATCGAATCAAGAATGGAAGTCACTTTGTTTCTTGAAAGCGGCACTCCTTATGAAAAGGTCAGTAGCATGGAAGAAACGATTAACAATTGGCATGGAGTCACAAAAGTTAATTTCATATCAAGACATGATGCTTTGGCAGCATGGAAGGAGGAATTAGGAGATCAGGGAAGGCTTTTGGAAGGATACACAAGAGAAAATAATCCGTTGCCCGACTATTTTATTATTAGCGTGGACAAGCCTGAATATGTTGATGCGATAGCTGAAAATGCGCAAATTTTGGAGTCGGTTGAAAAAGTGAGCTACAGTAAACCTGTTGTTGAATTTCTTGAAAGAGTGGCAGCTTTTTTGCGTTTGGCTGGGATGACGCTGGTAATAATGTTACTTTTCATATCAACGGTGATAATGAGCAACACTATAAGGGTAACGGTATTTTCAAGAAAAAAGGAAATTGGGATTATGAAGTATATAGGTGCTACGGATTGGTTCATTCGCTGGCCATTTATAGTTGAAGGTCTGATGCTTGGACTTGCGGGGGCTTTTTTATCTTCAGTTCTGGTATTGGGTATTTACTATGCTGTCTACTATTATAGCCATGGGATGCTGCTTTCGGGAATAAACATTGATTTTTTAAATTTATTGGGGTTTTCTGATGTCGCATATCCTCTACTCATGGTATTTCTGCCGCTTGGCGCAGGTATTGGCGTAGTGGCGAGCGTCTTGTCTCTTCGAAAACATCTTAGGGTATAAAGTGCAGGTTACGGAGGTTTGGCATGAAGCGTACTATTATTGTATTGATAATCATTTTTTTATTTTCAATAGGGGCTGCTGTAGCAGACGATGTTGAAGACAAAAGGGATGAGTTAAACAAAATAAATGAGCGTATCGACAAGACTAAAGATGAGCTTGAGCAGATAAAGGGAAGGCAAAGGCAAACCGTCGTTGAAATAGAAAACCTCAACGAGCAACAGGCTGAGACTGAAGATGAAATAGATCATTTAAATAATCAGCTAGTTGCAACAGAGAAAGAATTAGAAGCGATAGACACGCAACTTACTGATAAAACCAAAGAGCTTGAGTTGGTCGAAAAACAGCTTGAGGATACGCAAAACGAGCTTGAAGAAGTAAGCGACGAACTAAATCGTACGATTGCCGAAGCTTCAGAGCATGAAGACATGATGGCAAAACGGGTACGCGTTATGTATATGAACAGGACCACTTCATATTTTGAGCTTTTACTTAAGTCGGAAAGCATTAATGAGCTGCTTGACAGACTTGAGATCATAAGAAACGTTGTGTCCTTTGATCAGAGAGTTTTGGAGGAACTAGAGATTTACAGAGCAAAAGTTGATGCGCAGAAAGCTATGCTTATAGAGAAAGAGCAAGAGATAACAGTTTTGGCCGAAACCGTAAGCACACAGAAACTTATGATTGAGCAGGCGAAAAATGAGCGAAGCGCGCTTTTGGCAAAACTTACAAACCAACAGCAAGAACATGAAAATCTGCTTAATAGGCTTGTGGATCAGGAGCGCAGACGCAATACGACTTTGGTAAACCTTGAAACCGAAGAAGAGAAGTATGAACGGCAGCTTGATGATTTGGAGAGAACATCAAAACAGCTTGAGAGAAAAATTCAGGAACTAATTAGACAACAAAACGAGCGAAACAGGCGAACAGAGTTTGCAGGGGGCGTCATGCAATGGCCTGTACCGGGATTTTACAGGGTGACATCTCCGTTTGGATTCAGAATTCATCCGGTATTCGGTACCAGAAGAATGCATGCGGGAATAGATATAGGCTCTAATGTAACCGAACGAGGTAGACAGAGCATATACGGCAGAAATTTTGTGGCCGCAGCAGATGGAGTAGTCATATTTGCCGGACGATTCGGAGGATATGGTAATACCGTAATAATAGATCACGGCGGAGATATTACTACTCTTTATGCGCATGGCTCAAGGATACTGATTTCGGATGGTCAGAAAGTTGAACGTGGTAATCCTGTGATGACAGTTGGAAGCACCGGCGTTTCAACGGGAGCGCACGCGCATTTTGAGGTCAGGGTAAACGGAACTCCTGTAGATCCTATGCCATATTTACGCGGCAGATAACTTTTTTGAATATTCAAGAAACAAATGCTATAATTATAAGGATAAACAAAAGATAGCCATAGACTTGCCTTTGGGGTGGTTTTATTGAGTGTTGCTCTCTAAGATATGGCTATTTTGAAAGGGGAGTTTGGATGTTAAGTAAAAAAACAGCGGCACTTGGTGCGGCGGTAATAATTGTTGTCACGGCGCTTTTCTCATCTTTTCTAACTTTAACGGTGAACAGATATATTGAAATCAGCAGAGGTGACCGGGTTATAATAACCCGTGAGCAGTTCGAGCTTATAGAAGATTACAGAAGGCTTGACGAAGTACGACAGGTGCTTGAGCGGGACCACTTAGTTGCGCCCGACAGGGAAGCTATGCTGACCGGGGCAATTAAAGGTATGGTAGAGGCATTAGGGGATCCGTACACTTATTTTTTCACACCCCAGGAGTATAGGGATTTTGTTGCGCGTGCACAGGGAACGTATGGAGGGATAGGCTTGTGGGTTACCGTAAATGAAGACGACAATATGATCACTGTGGTCAGAGCTTTTGACACAAGCCCCGCAATGGAAGCCGGAATAACTACAGGAGATAAGATTATAAGGGTTGAAGGTCAGGATGTAGACGGAAGTAGGCTTGAGCAGGCTGTAGGCATGATGCGGGGAATTCCAGGTACTGCAGTTACTATCTCAATACTAAGAGATGGTACGGTTTCAGACTTTACCCTGGAACGGGCAATAATTGAAATTCCTATTCTTGAATATAAGATGCTTAATGACAATATAGGATATATATGGTTATTTCAATTCAACGAGAAATCGGCAGAAAATTTCGAACAAGCGTTATCATCCTTAAAAGGACAAGGTATGGAAGCTTTGCTGCTTGATTTAAGGGGAAATCCGGGAGGATTGCTCGAACAGACCGTACAAATAGCGGATTTGTTGCTGTCTGAGGGTATAGTGGTTTTTAGCGAAGATCGTCATGGAAATAGAGAAGATTATACATCGGATGAGCAGCACTTGGGATTACCTCTTGTAGTACTCGTGGACGAATTCAGCGCGAGCGCTTCCGAGGTGCTGGCCGGTGCTATACAGGATTTCGGCGCAGGAACACTTGTTGGCAATACTACCTTTGGAAAGGCTCTTGTTCAGGGAATTCGCGGTCCGTTCGGAGATGGATCTGCTCTTAAGCTTACAACTTCGCAATATTTTACTCCTAACGGAAGAAACATTCAGGATGTCGGCATTGTACCCGATATTAAGGTTGAGATGACACAATTTGCAAAGGAATTTCTTGAAGCTAATCCAGGGGATGATCTGCCCGCTGAACTTGATGCCGTGCTTCAAAGAGGCATTGACGAGATTTTACGGAAGTTAGGACATTAAGCATTAGGAGAAAAGATAGAAAATGAATTTTCATTACTATTTAAACCACCGATGATAACGGCGGAATGGCGGTTAAAATGGCTTTTATAGAAATTGTAATAACACATTTTGCATATTCTATCACAAGTCTTATGTTCATTGTTGTATTGACCCTAGCATTCATGTATATGTCAAGATTTGCAAAACTTGAGGAAGCATGGCTGGGAAGCATTCGCACTCCGCTGAACACCAGATTTTTAAGTGCGGTGCTCTTTGGTATGATCGTGGGACTTGTGGCAAGTTTTTCGATTGTGCTTGTCGGAATCCCACTTGACTATAAAGCTATACTTTATATTTGGCCTCTTGCAATTTTGCTGATGCTCATAAACAAACGTTATTTATGCCTTTCATACGCTGGTGGGATAGTTTCTTTATCAACTTTAGTTTTTGGCTGGCCTGATGTTAATGTTCCATCAATAATAGCTCTTGTAGGATTACTTCACCTAATGGAGAGCCTTCTTATTTGGTTTGATGGATATAGAGACAGTTTGCCGATATGGGTAAAACACAGAAATGACGAAACTATCGGAGCATATCTTATGAATAAAGTGTGGCCGATTCCGCTTGTTGTATTGATTGTGCCGGAAGGCATATTGCAAGCTGCGGAAGGTGCCGTAGCAATGCCTGACTGGTGGCCGCTTTTTCAGCAACAGCCAGGCGTTGAAGTTTTAGCTTTATTTCCGATAGTTGCGGTAATGGGATACTCAGATATAGCCATAACCCAAACTTCAAGGGGCAGAGTTAAGGAGACAGGGTTTTGGCTTGGGGTTTATAGTCTTGTTATTCTTGTACTGGCAATGATATCTTCAAGGCTTTATTGGGTTAGCTTTATTGCGGCTCTCGCTGCTCCTGTTTTGCACGAGCTTCTGATTATTTTTGGAAGGAAATCACAGTTTAATGGTGATCCGGCTTTTAGAGCCCCTTGGAGGGGTCTGAAAATACTCGAAGTTATGCCTTCGTCGCAAGCGGATAAGATGGGTATAAAACCCGGAGATCTGCTATTGGCTATTAATGGAAGAGACATAAACAGCAAAGATATGCTTGATGAAGTTTTGATGGGATACCCTACCTATGTCTGGCTGGACATAAAAAGAGATGATAAGGACATAATCTTTGAACATAAGGATTATCAGTACGGTATGCGTGATTTAGGCATGATCTTTGTTCCGCGTCATACCACAAAACATTTCAAAATAGATGAACGAAACAGCATAATACAGGGTCTTTGGGGTAAAATGAGGAAAAAATTTAAGTGATTGACAATGGAGGAAGAATAGTGTGCAAGAAAACCTTGATTTTAGTTATTATTCTTGTTTTATCGGTTGTATTACTTACCGGATGTGTCCCGGGAGATCAAAGGTTTACATATGAAGAACCTGCGGGATTTTTCTGGGGTATTTGGCATGGCTGGATTGCTCCGGTTTCTCTTGTCATAGGGTTTTTTGACCGTGATGTGCGAATTTATGAGCCTGACAATACAGGCTGGTTTTATGATCTAGGATTTTATGTTTCGATAATCGCGGGCTTTGGCGGCATATCGTTATTCCGCAAAAAGCGTAAGAATTAGTAACGCAGTCAGTGTACTATTCAGGTGCCCCTTGAGTCAAATGATGTATACTTAATTGACTGTTATTATCCTGTTGCATAATGTTAACAATGATGATATAATTCATCCGTCTTATTGGCACGAATATAACCATTCGGCCATAATTCATTTTAGTGTGCCGAACCTATGCTTCGGCTGAATCCTTGCTCTATCCACGAGGTAGAGCCTTAGTCCAAAAGGAGGTGTTTCGTTATGAGAAAGTATGAGTCAATGTACATTCTTCGTCCTGATCTGGATGAGGAGGCTGTCAAATCTACCATCGAGAAGTTTTCTACACTTGTCACCGAACAGGGCGGACAAGTTGCCAAAGCTGAACCATGGGGAAAAAGAAGACTAGCCTACCTTATTGACGAGTTCAAGGAAGGCTATTACGTGCTGATGAATTTCAGCGCTGATGCAAAGGTTCCGGCTGAACTGGAACGCGTGTACAAGATTACTGATACTATAATACGCTACATGATAATACGCGAAGACGATTAGGAAGGATTGGTGCTTGATATGATGAACAAGACTGTTTTGATCGGAAGGTTGACTAAAGATCCTGAAATTCGTTACCTCACAAGCGGTGCGGCAGTGACTACTTTTACGCTTGCAGTTTCAAGAAATTATACCAATCAGCAAGGCGACAGGCAGGCCGACTTTATTCCTATAGTCGTTTGGCGAAATCTTGCCGAAACTTGCGCTAAATTCCTATCTAAAGGAAGAATGGTGTCAGTATTTGGAAGAATACAAACCCGTAGCTATGAGGGTAAAGACGGTCAAAAAAGATATGCTACAGAGGTAGTAGCGGATGAAGTACAATTCCTTGACAGTTCATCAGGCAGACAAGCACAGCCCACGCAGCCTCATATAGCGGAAGACGAACCGCTTGAAGGCTTTAGGGTGATCGAAGGAGAGGAAGACGAACTTCCATTCTAAAACAAAGGAAGAGGAGGAGAAACTAATGGCTGAGGCTGGAAGAAAGCCTAAATATAATACTTCTGACTATGACAGAAAATCAAAGGGCGGCGCCGGGGACGGTGATAAAAGGCAAAGGGGAAGAAAACGCAGAAAACCTTGCAGTATGTGTGTGGATAAACTGATAACAATAGACTACAAGGATGCGTATAAACTAAGAAGGTTTATAACAGATAGAGGTAAAATAGTTCCAAGAAGAGTTTCTGGAAATTGTGCCCAACATCAAAGGCGTATTGTTATGTCTATAAAAAGATCTAGAAATGTAGCGCTTTTACCCTTCACAACAGACTAAAGTTAAAAAGAGCAAAATCGGAGATCGAGGCGCTTATGTTCTAGATCTCCGATTTTGTTTATAAGGTTGTTAATACAAGCTGTAGGTTCTGATGTAATAAGTTATTATTTTATTAGGTTTATGATTGATTCTGCTTTTTAAGTGATTTAGCAGCAGAATCATCTTGTTTTTTGATTTCCTGATTAATGGAGATGTAGTATGTATAGAATTGGTTATCTTGGACCTAAAGGGACATTTGCCTATGATGCGGTTATAGCGTATATGAATGGCGCAAGCTGCGAATTAATCGAATTTCCTGAAATATCAGAACTTATATATGGAGTGGATTCGGGCAAAGTGGATAAAGCGCTGGTGCCAATTGAGAATGCTCTTGAAGGCACAGTAAACATTACAGCCGATATGTTAGTCCATGAGGTAGATGTCAAAATATCAGGGGAAGTTGTTTTGCCAATACGACACTATTTGTTGGCAAGACCAAGCGTTGATTTGAAAGATGTGAAATTGATCCTTTCGCATCCGCAGGCTTTGGCGCAGTGCAGAAAATATCTATATAATAACTTAAAAGGAGTAGAACAACGACCTGCCACCAGTACTGCAGCCGCGGCAAGGGATGTTGGGGCTTCTGAATCACCTTGGGTAGCTATTGCCAACAAAAAGACAAGCGAAATATTCGGACTTCAAATTTTATCCGAGGATATCCAGGATCATCTTGCAAACAGCACAAGATTTGTCATTTTATCAAAAACAGATGCAGAACCTACCGGCAATGACAAAACATCGGTAGCTTTCACTGTTGCGAACAGCCCGGGCAGCCTTCTTGCAGCACTTAAATTATTTGCCGACAAGAATATTAATTTGACTAAAATAGAGTCAAGGCCTATGAAAACACTGTTGGGACAGTACTTGTTTTTGGTGGATTTTGAAGGGCATGCAAGAGATGAACTGATATCCGAAATCTTGGGAAAACTTGCTAATGACAGTAAGTTTTTTGTTTTTCTGGGATCGTATCCAAAGCACAAGGACGCAAACGGAGGTTAGCCATGAAAGTAATACTTCTTGAAGATGTCAAAGGACAAGGGAAAAAAGATGATATTGTAAACGTAAACGATGGATACGCAAGAAACTTCCTATTGCCGAAGAAACTGGCTTTAGAAGTTAACGAGCGCATCTTGCTTGAAGCTAAAAACAAAAAGGCAGCTCAGGATAATAAAGTTCACAAGGAAATGGATATTGCAAATAAATTGGCGCAGAAAATATCAGCGATAGAAGTAATCATTAAAGCGCGCTGCGGCGAAGGAGGCAAGCTTTTCGGTTCGGTGACTGCTAAAGAGATAGCTGAACAGCTTAAAAAAGATCACAACATTGAATTGGATAAAAGAAAGATCGTGATGGAAGAACCGATTAAAACACTGGGAAATCATGTGCTTGATGTAAAACTATATCCTGAATTAGCCGTCAGGCTTAAAGTCAGGGTTGAGAAAGAATAAGGTGATTTGCATTGGCTGAGCTATTGAATCGAACCGCGCCGTACAATATGGAAGCCGAACAAGCTGTTTTAGGCTCTGTATTGATTGATGCCGAGTCACTGGCTGCTGCGGCCGAACATCTAAAAAGCGAAGATTTTTATTCCGAATCACATAAAGAGATTTTTTCGGCCATACTTGATATCCATACCAAAGGTGAGCCTGTAGATGTCGTAACGCTGGTAGAGGAAATTAAAAATAGAGGCACACTGGATAAATCAGGCGGCATAGCGTATTTGACTGATCTTTCTATGAGTGTTCCGAGTACTGCAAATCTTAAATACTACATTAAAATAGTTGATGAAAAATCTACTCTAAGACGACTGATTTCCGCATCAAACGAGATAATTAAAAATTGCTATCAAGGGCAGGAAGAACTGGAATACATAATCGATCAGGCTGAAAAGAAGATTTTTAACTTATCACAAAGGCATAACAGCCACCAATTTTATACGATGAAAGAGATTCTTCTTGAAGTTTATTCGCGCATAGAGGAATTGGCGAAAAATAAAGGAAGGATAACAGGCGTTCCAACTGGGTTTACTGAATTTGATCATATGACGTCGGGATTAAATCCTGCGGAATTGATACTTGTCGCTGCCCGTCCTTCAATGGGCAAAACCAGCTTCGTTATGAACATAGCGCAGTATGCGGCTCTACGCGCACGCGTGCCGGTAGCGGTTTTCAGCCTTGAAATGGCAAAGGAGCAATTAGCGCAGCGCATGCTGAGTTCAGAAGCTAATGTCGAGCTTCAAAAAATCCGAACAGGTAGTCTCGACGAGGCGGATTGGCTTAAGCTGGTAAGAGCAGCAGGTCCATTATCGCAGGCGCCCATTTATATTGACGATTCTCCGGGTATTAACTCGATGGAGCTTCGTTCAAAAGCTCGAAGGTTAAAAATGGAGCGTGGAATAGGCTTAGTAGTGCTGGATTATTTACAGCTTATGTCAGGCAGAGGCAGAGTTGAAAACCGCCAGCAGGAGATATCGGAGATTTCTCGTTCGTTAAAGGCTTTAGCCAGAGAACTCAAAGTGCCTGTGGTGGCTTTATCCCAATTAAGCCGCGCGCCCGAAGCTAGGGCAGGGCATAAGCCGATGCTCAGCGACTTAAGAGAATCAGGCGCAATTGAGCAAGACGCTGATGTTGTGGCATTTCTATATAGGGATGAATACTATAATCCGGATTCTGATAAGAAAAATATAGCTGAAGTAATAATAGCAAAACAACGTAACGGTCCTACAGGAACAGTCGAGTTGGTATGGTTAGGGCAGTTTACAAAGTTTGCGGGCTATGACAGGGTACATAGTGAGTTCTAGTGTTGGGATTACAGTACCGACAAACAAGTGAATTAATATGCGTCAGTTTGCTGGCTTAAGTACAGAGAGAATTTTGGATCTATTTTTGTTTGACACAAAGGCTTCCATTTGGTATACTGAAATCTGCAAAACGGATGTTTGCTTGAAAGGCTTAAACTGTCCGGGATTAATTTGCTCGGGACATACGGAGAGATGTTCGAGTGGTTTATGGAGCTGGTCTTGAAAACCAGTGATGCCTTATGGGCACCGGGGGTTCGAATCCCTCTCTCTCCGCCAACAAAAATTTTCGACATATAATGGAGAAGTACCCAAGTCTGGTCGAAGGGGCGCCCCTGCTAAGGGCGTAGGTCGGCAAACACCGGCGCGAGGGTTCGAATCCCTCCTTCTCCGCCATCCAAATATGTGCCCGTAGCTCAATTGGACAGAGTGCCTGACTACGGATCAGAAGGTTGGGGGTTCAACTCCCTCCGGGCACGCCAAAAACCCTGTAATATCAAGTGTAACAGGGTTTTTTATTTTCTCGTTTTTTTTAAGAATTCTTTCATAGGCACGAAGTAAGTTTCTGGCATTCATAATACTTCCTGTTGCAGTAGTAAAAACATAACTATTGTCGCAGTAAAGAGAACCGGCGTATAATTTCTCTGCTTGCTGCTCCTTTACTAGCTAATTCCAGTATGTTAGCTAGGTACAAACCAAAACTAAAAAGTGTTCAGGGGTATTATAATATTAATAGTAATAGTAATAAACACAAGCTAGGGTAAGTTTTTTAAATAAGTTGACACGGGTATAAGGACTTTTACAAAATTAAGAACAATATGAACATTTTGGCTGATTACATCTCGTCATTTATATCAAGTTTTGGTGCTGACTCTCTAATTTGTAGAAGCATAAAGATTCCCGCTAGATAAATCAAGGATACAAAAATTGCTGCGGCGAGAAAATCAATATGAAGGCCGGAAAACCCGGCTATAATCGTAGCGGCCCCGAAGATTGTGCCTCCTATGCCCCAATATGAGCCCATCTTGCTTCCTCTGACGGCTTTTGCTGTAATGTCTCCCAAATAAACTGCTTCCACAGTATTCCATACACCATCTAAGATGCCGTCGATGATTAATAGAATGATGAGAGATGCTAACATTAGCTCGCGGTTTACCTGTTCGAGCAGCGGGAGCAGAGGGTAGGCGATAAAGATAGCAGGGCTGATAATAGCACAGGCCAATAGGAACGGTTTTCTACCGTGATTATCAGATAATTCCCCGACGAAATATGAACTGAGTGAAGCGAAGATGGTGATTATTCCTAAGCTAAATCCCAGCAGCGGCACATCGCCCATATCAATAAGAAAGACCAGCAGTAGTGGTTGATAGAAGCCAGCAGCAAAGCAGACTAAAGCATTAGCTATCAGTATTGCTTTGTAATTTTTGTCTTCCCTAGAGTCTGATATTTTGTTGTTGCAGTTCTTCTTTGGCGACATCTTAAACATTATTCGAAGCAGTAAAGACTTTTTCAGCACTTTTAAACAACTCCTTATTTTGCGGTGCTCCTCCGAGGTGACTTCACGTGTTTCCCGTTCTGGTAACGATGAAAACAGTATTTTTTGTTGACTGTCACCGTAAAAGTAGGACCTCTTGCTATTGGCGGAGAGAGAGGGATTCGAACCCTCGGTACGGTTTTAGCCGTACACACGATTTCCAGACAACAAACAACGGTTTCTTCCTATTTAGTCTAGTTCATTTTAGCTTGATGTGTCAAGCTTTTTTTAATTCTTGACGCTTCAATTTTATATCCTGTTTAGTCTTTTTTTATTGTAACTGCATTACTTTTTACATTAAGTGCAGTACCGTTTTATGGTATGAAAACCAATCAGGCAGATGCCTTACTACTAGTTTTTACTAGTTTTTTTACCCCTACCCCCCCACATCAGAAACGGCAAGGCAAACCCATTCACCGAATATGGCTACATCAGGTACCCCGGCAAAGATACGCTTATGAGGGGGTGAATATTTATGCAGTATTTATGTATTTTTATGCACGATGCGAGGTTTTGCGGCGAAATGCGCCACGATGCCTACTTTAACGCTGAATTAGCTTGCCAACCTTGACATTGACAAGCTGGACATTGACGACAGAAAATACAAACCGATAAAGTTATTTCTTTTGCTTGCCGCTTTCTATCCTATGTTTGGCTTGACGGCAAGCATCACTACACCATTTACGGCGACCACTCTTTTCAAAGAAACCCCCACAAACGGCGCATGTTATAACATTTTTAGTATGTGTTATCATTTGCCATATGTAATAATACATTGCGGCTATAAGATATCTAGTTGATGGATTTTCTGCTATGCGGAATCCTAACCGTGCTTTATTGTCAGGAATTGCGCTGTATTGTATATCAATAGCGCCTTGTAATGCGAAGGAAACCGAAAATGTTAGCACTTCAAAAGCCAAAGGAAGCAAATCTCTTTTATTATGTCTGTTTTTAATGCCGGTAAAATCATATTTAATTGAAAATTTTCTTTCGTCAATAATTGTACCCTCCGTATACCAATAAACCCCTCCCCTTTCATCTAGATACAATATTTGACTCAAAGCTCTTTCATAATCATATTCAATATTTTCTTTAGCTTTCTTCAGAATATCATAAAGACGAATCAACCGTTGCACATTTCTTATATGCCATTTCCATATATGAATAGGCTCAAAACAATTGTTAGCATAGTCAAATTTCTCAAACTTACTAAAATATTCCGGTAAATCATAACCTGAACCAAGAAGCCCATATTCATGCGCAAACGAATCAATACCTTTCAAATCTTGAATTTTTAAAAATTGATTTAGGACTTGTTTAAAATTTATATTACTAACCTTACGATGCGTACCGCCGACATTAACAATACCGTGGGTGTACCTCATTGCTTTATCTACCTCAACCCAATCCCCTAAAGTGCCAAGGAGGAATGGTTCATTAAAATCATATGTTTGCGGGCAAATGAGTTTCCCAATCATAGAAAAACAATCACTATGTAAATGTATTTTACCCATTTTTACCTCCTATATAGATAGAGTAACGATAGGCGTAACGATAGAGCCGAAAAAGTCTAACGATACGTTACGATAGAATGCCTATCTTTTTTGACTATACCATATATAGCATATAAAATCAAATAAAAGAGAATCAACACACAAGTGCAAGGGGGATAGAAAATGAAAACTGAAAACAAAGAACGTGCAACGCTAACGATAGCAGAAGTAGCGGCAGAATTAGGAATAAATCTTGTGGCGGCGTATGAAATAGCTAAACAGGAAGGCTTTCCGGCCTTGACAGTGGGAAAAAGAATAATCGTGCCCAAGGTTGCATTTGAACGCTGGCTCAGTGATGCAGCTTTTGACAAAAAAGCGTATTGGGGAAAGTACCGGAAGAAATCAGGCTTTCAGGCATAACAGGGAATATTTGTGCGCCATTAAACCGAAAACCCCCGGGTGAAGCTATTCAACCGGAGGCTTTTAGAAAGGAACTAATTTGTATGTATAGTTTACATCAAAAACGGCTGAATTTCAACCATTTTTACAAATTACCCGATGCTATGCAAAGCTTAGAAAGTCTTGAAAGACTGTTTAATTGCGACTTGTCGGAAATGGACATATTCTGCTTAAGACAAGAAGTATTCAAAATCAGGGCAGCGATGGCTTATATCGACATAGAGCGGCAGCCGTGGCTATTCCTCGGATGTGGTAAATATGTTGCCGCTTCTGATTGGCTCAAAAAGCGACAATCGGCCATACAAAAAGAGCTTAACAGAAGAAAGGGGCGAAAGCATGAACACAAAAAACAAGCTTGAACAGGCGGCGAAGGCCTACGCTTCCCGCTTTGGATGGGCAGTTCTCCCGCTCCATTCAATCAATGATGAACGTTGCACTTGTCAAAAGTCGGATTGCTCAAGTCCCGGCAAGCATCCGTTAACACAAAACGGTGTTAAAGACGCAAGCAACGATTTTCAAATCATTAGCAGTTGGTGGAAGCGATGGCCATTCGCTAACGTTGGCATTGCCACGAGTACCGAAAGCAGCTTCTTTGTTCTCGATGTTGACGGACAGGCCGGAGCAGACAGCTTACAAGAGCTTGAAGAGAAATACGAAGCATTGCCTCATACTGTTGAGCAGCTAACAGGGAGCGGAGGCAGACACATTCTTTTCAGATATCCGGTAGACATAGCAATCGGAAATAAAGTTGCTCTGGCTCCTGGACTTGATATTCGGGGAAATGGCGGCTATATAGTAGCAGCGCCAAGCTCTCATATAAGCGGCAGATTGTATCACTGGGAGGCAAGCTCAAGGCCGGGAGAGGTAGCGCTTGCCGAAGCTCCCGGATGGTTGTTGAAAATTCTTGAACAACCAAAAGGTTTAAGCCGGACTGTTGAGGACTGGCGGCAGCTAGTAAAGCAAGGAGTAGAGGAAGGACAGAGGAATGCAAGCATCGCTTCTTTGTCTGGCCATTTATTCCGGCATTACGTTGACCCGTGGATTGTGCTTGATATATTGCTTTTATGGAATAAAAACAAATGCCGACCACCTTTAAGCGATGATGAAGTGGCTCAAACGGTTGACAGCGTGGCAAAACTTGAAGCAAAGCGGAGGGAGGGCGGCACATATGGAACACCTAACAGGAATTGAAACTTTAGCAGATGGACGAAGCAACACAGATAAGGCGAAAAACAAGGTTATTGAATGGCAAGAGCCTGAACCGCTAACGGAATCATTAAAGCCGGTTGAGAAATTGCCGGTTGAAATTATCCCTAAGCCATTTCGGGGATGGGTGGCCGATAGTGCCTATCGTATGCAATGCCCGGTTGATTTTAATGCGGCGGCATTGATGGTTATGTTGGGTGCTATTATCGGTGCTGGGTGTGGCGTGAAGCCGAAGCGAAAAGATGATTGGTTAGTTATTCCTAATCTATGGGGCGGCGTAGTAGGCAGACCGGGGACAATGAAAACCCCTGCATTGGCAGGAACACTTAAACCATTATCATGGCTCGAAGCGGCAGCGAAAGAATCATACGATGATGAATTGGCATGGTTTGAAGGCAGCAAAGAAGCTTACAAGGCACAAAAGGAAGCTATAAAAGGGAAAATGATTCAAGCAGCCAAAGGAAATAAGGACATGAGCCTTGACGAATTGAAGCACGAATTCATTTCATTGCCAACCCCGGATGAGCCTATATGGCGGCGGTACAAAACCAATGACGCAACCATAGAAAAGTTGTCTGAATTATTGAAGGATAATCCGCGCGGAATATTGTTGTTCAGGGATGAGCTTGTCGGCTTGCTTTCCTCATGGGAGAAGGAAGGCCGGGAGCCTGACAGAGCTTTCTTCCTCGAAGCGTGGAATGGCCAAGGCAGTATCACTTCCGACAGAATAGGGCGTGGAACGGTTCATGTTGAAAATGCGTGTGTTTCCGTTTTAGGAGGAATTCAACCCGCAAAACTATTAGCTTACTTATACCAAGCTACAAGCGCATTTGAAAATGATGGGCTTGTTCAAAGACTGCAATTTCTTGTATATCCTGACGAATTGGCAAACGTTAAGATAATCGACAAATACCCCGACTTATTTTCTAGGGATATAGCGTTTGAAGCAATAAAAAAACTGGCCAATATGGACTTTAGAAAGCATGGAGCTATAAGCGGCGAAGGTGAGCCAATCCCATATTATCAATTTGACGAACAGGCGCAAGACATCTTCTATAAATGGCTAAACCATTTGAACATAAAGCTCCAAGCAGACGAACCCCCAATAGTACTTGAACATTTGAACAAATACAGAAGCTTAATGCCGTCCATTGCGTTGATTGACCACTTGTCAAACATAGCAGACGGAGGGACGGAAGGCGCAATAACGGCTAATTCGGCAGCGCTGGCGGTGGCATGGTGTGAATATTTAGAAAGTCATATGCGGCGCATTTATGGCATGGTAGGGGACATAACACAAAGAGCAGCCGGAGAATTGGCAAAGAAGCTTAAAGCGGGTAGCCTAAAAGATGGCTTTAGTATTCGTGATGTGTATCGGCAGGGCTGGCACTTGCTGGCCACAAAAGAAGCGGTAACGGCGGCTTGTGATGAACTTGAAGAAGCGGGATGGCTACGTGCTGATATTGTCATGTATGGAAAGACCAGAGCCTTATATAAAATCAATCCGGCAATTTTCCCCGCAAAAGGGGGGACTACCTACTGACAATACTGACAATGCGGAAATTACTTCCAAACTGTCAGTATTGTCAGTTCGCTACCCTACCATTTGAGGGGAAAATATTCTAAGGAGGCAAGAATCATGACAGACGACTTCACCAAAATCACAGCGCCTATCATCGAAACACTGGAACGTAAACGGCGGGACTATGGCGGCAGCTTTGAAAAGCTAAGGGATGAATTCGGGGAAGTGGCCTTCTATGTTCGGATATGGGATAAAATCCTACGATTGCAGCAAGTAGACAAGAACGGCGACAGCGTGGGAGAAGCTCCAACGGATACAATCAAGGATATTATAGGCTACTGCTTGCTTGAACTACGATATAGGGGAGAAGGAAGCGGCCATGCAAAAAATGATTGAGTTAAAGTTAACCAAATGCACGTTATATCTAACCGAACAGGAGCTTAACAGCTTATTGGCACAAGACCCGGCTTTGTGGGAAGCGGCCATCAGGCGAGGGAAAGCCTTTAAGCGACATGAGCAGGCATTGCAGCGCAACATCAATATCAATAAACGAACAGACACAGGGATAAAACCTGACAAAACATGACATCCCATGCGTGCGAGGCTAATTTGTTAGTAAATGTTAATATCAAATCTGCTATGAGGCTAACACGACAGACAAGGCAGACACGACAGACAAGGCAGACACGAACAAAGGAACAGGGACAAAGGAACACGAACAAAGGTTAAGAAATGTTAATAAAAGGGGGGTGAAAAGAACACAAAAACAGCACTAAGGGGGCACAAAGAGAGCACTAAAAAGGCACTATATTTTAAAGTTGTAACGGCAAGAAAGGGCAGAACGGCGCATAAAACTAATGATTCAGTGGTATGCAAAAAACGCATACTGAACTATGCGTAAAAGACGACTTTTGCGCATAGTTGGCACTATTTTATACATAAATTAGCCGTTTATACATTTTTACTAACGCTTAAATTGCTTGATATTGACACATTATTCAGGCTTGCGACTTGAAAGAAAAAGACAGCTTTTGATGGTTAATATACATTCATATACCGGCAAAAGAAAAATCGATTGTAGGGCATTGTGGGCAGCGTGGGAGGTAGCGTGGGAGGCAGGGATATCCGGAAAGCTACAGGCCTAAGCTTCCCAAACCATAATGGCAGGTTCACGCAAGAATTTGTAACAAACGCATAACAGGGGTATAGGGGGGTGCTGAAACTTTATCGTTGTTGACGATGAGGCGGGCTGGCAGAGATGCGCAAAAATTCGCACAATGTGAAACAGGGGCTATATTATAAAAACACTCTCAAAAAAGCCTTGATATTCAGGCATTCTTTGAACAGTGTTTCACCTAGAAACGGTTTTTATTATCGGGGTAAGGTAAATGTATTGCCGCCACATTTTGAAGGGCTTAGAATGGCTACAAATGCGTGGGACAAAGCCTAACTACTGGCGGAACATCTAAAAAGGCGCAAAGAACTGTATGAAGCAAAGTGGCCGGAGACGAAGGCGGGAGTAGCGGGAGGCATAGCAAGTGGCGCAAGTCGGAGAGGCGAGGATCGAACAAGCGAAATTATTTCGTTTGTTCAGGATACAGCCGCCAAAACTGGCGTAAGCGAACGGAGGGCACAGGCGGTTAACTCCTGGAAAATCTGATGCTAAAATGTCTATCATATTACAGAGATTTTGGGGATGAAATTACGGGGCAATACATTTACCTTACCCACGAAATTCAAAGGGCCTAGAATGCCGCTAGTGCATTCGTATATCAGTGAAGGATTGCGGAAGCGGTGCAGTGATATAGCAGGTGTCAGAAAGTTGACACCTCCCACAATAACCGGTGTGAATGCGGACTTGATAGAAGCCATAAAAAGGGGAAATAAGTTGCCATGCACTCCCCCCGGTGTAACAGTTTTAAACTTGTTATCACATACCGGATGATGGAGGCAGCTGGCGCACACAGGGCAAATTTGAGTTTTCACTCCTT
>Ga0209105_100098_pt1 | contig 30063 bp, 26 predicted proteins | sample SedPBSmetaG_FD_184158 | JGI IMG/M metagenome (GOLD analysis project Ga0209105, IMG submission 184158) | Freshwater sediment bacterial and archeal communities from Indian Creek, Illinois, USA to study Microbial Dark Matter (Phase II) -... | ecosystem: Environmental > Aquatic > Freshwater > Creek >...
AAGGAGGGCGTTAAGCTTCTATTCACAACCTGAGATATGGAGTGCGCTGGTCAAAAGGGCTATGGAGTCTGATAACAGCTGGGAGCGATCGGCTGAAAAATATATTGAAATTTACAAAAAAATTGTTAATTAAAGAAAGGAACACTTTATGGAAAATTCAACCTTGAAATCATTGGAAAAGGAAAGCATAATAGAATCGATACGCTCAAAACTTATGAGCTTTTACGGGACAACAATTGAGGATGCTACAAAAGTTCAACTTTACAAAGTGATAGCTTTAAGTGTCAGAGACGCCTTGATGGAAAAGTGGTTGCACTCAAATGATTCAGTTGAAAACTTAAACGAGAAAAAGCTTTATTATCTGTCAATCGAATTTATGATCGGCCGTCTTCTAAGAGAGAATATGATCAACACATTAAAAGAGGAACAATTTAAAGAGGTATGCGTTGATATGGGTATAAATTTAGATGAGATTGCCGGGGTAGAGAGGGAAGCAGGGCTAGGTAACGGCGGCTTGGGAAGGCTTGCCGCTTGCATATTGGAATCAATGACCACTGCGGGACTTCCGGCTATAGGTTGCGGCATAAGATATCAGTACGGCCTTTTCAAACAGAGCATTGTAAATGGGTATCAGGTGGAGTCGCCCGATCCTTGGTTGCAGGATGGAGGAAATGTTTGGGAATTAATAAGGCCTGAGCAGCAAGAAGAGATACGGTTTGGCGGTTTTCTCGACCAAAAGTGGGTTGACGGCAAAATGATAGTCCATCATCACGATTATGATACTGTTTACGCCGTGCCATACGATATGCCTGTCGTGGGTAACGGAGCAAAATATGTAAACACCCTCAGGCTTTGGAGGGCAAAATCTTCTGATGAATTCAGTATGGAATGGTTTATTAAAGGTGATTATATCAAGGCTATTGAGGAAAGGGAGAAGGACGAGAACATTTCAAGAGTACTTTATCCCGATGATGTTCACTTTCAAGGGAAGGCCTTGCGCTTGAAGCAGTATTATTTCTTTGTATCGGCGACGATTCAAAACATAGTGCACACCTTTAAGAAGCAACACTCTGATTTTAACTTATTTCCCCAAAAAGTAGCAATCCATATCAACGATACACATCCTGCAATTGCTATTCCGGAGCTTATGAGAATTCTGCTTGATCAGGAGGGTTTGGAATGGGATGCCGCATGGGAGATAACAAGGGATTCTTTTGCCTATACAAATCACACAGTAATGCAAGAAGCGATGGAAAGATGGTCTGTGCCTCTTTTTAAAGAATTGCTTCCAAGGATATATTCGATTATTTTTGAGATAAATGAACGTTTTTGCAGGAAATTGTGGCAGTTTTATCCGGGAGAGAGGGATAGAATTTCTCACATGGCAATTATTGCGTATGACGAGATCAGAATGGCGAATCTATGCATCGCTGGAAGCTTTTCGATCAACGGCGTATCCGCTTTGCATACACGCATATTAAAGGAAGAAATTTTCAAGGATTTTAACCGTGTGTACCCTGAGAAATTTCACAATGTCACAAACGGAGTAACTCACAGAAGATGGATGCATTATGCGAATCCGGGCCTAGCTTCCCTTGTGAGCGATACTATAGGTGACGGATGGATATTAAACCCTTCCGAATTGAAAAATCTTCATAAGTATGCGAGCGATACTTCATTTCAAAATGCATTCGCCGGTGTTAAAGCTAAAAATAAAGAGCGCTTAGCGAAATATATATTTGACACAAAAGGCATAAAAATTGATACTAACTCAATGCTTGACGTGCAAGTTAAGCGTATTCATGAATATAAAAGACAGCTTTTGAACCTCTTGCATATTATGCATTTGTATAATCATGTTTTGGACGATTCAGGGCATCAAATACATCCGAGGACTTTCTTGTTTGCAGGAAAAGCCGCACCGGGTTATCGTATGGCTAAGCTTATAATAAAGCTTATACACAGCGTAGCCGACACTATTAACAACGATCCGCGCATGCATGACTTGCTTAAAGTTGTTTTTCTTGAAGATTACAGGGTATCGGTTGCTGAACTTATTATACCGGCCGCAGAATTAAGCGAACAGATTTCGACGGCAGGCAAAGAAGCTTCGGGTACGGGGAATATGAAGCTTATGTTGAATGGGGCTTTAACGATTGGCACATGGGATGGTGCTAATATTGAAATGCATGATTCTGTGGGAAGCGATAACATGTACCTTTTTGGCTTAAAAACTGATGAAATTCGTAATTTACACAATCAAGGATATGGCTATAATCCGAGATCTTACTATGAGGAAAACAAAGAGCTAAAAAAAGTGCTCGATCAACTTCTAAATGGTATATACGCTAAAGAAAATCCAATGCTGTTCGCTGACATTTTCTATTCGCTGGTTGCCGGCGATCCTTACATGTTGCTGGCTGATTTTGAAGCATATCGGCAAACTCAGCGCAGAGTCGATTTAGACTATAAAAATAAAGAATTGTGGTGGAGCAAGGCGATTAACAATGTCGCTTGCGCCGGTGCCTTTTCCAGTGACAGAACTGTAGCAGATTATAACACTCTGATTTGGAAACTTAAATCGAAAGACAAGATTTGACAGGGAGTCTGAATATGAGCGACTTATGGGGAATTCATGATTCCCATGACTTGTTTTACAGAGAGCCGTTCGGTGCTGTTGAAACCGGAACCGAAATAACGATCAGAATTAAGATTTATGCACCTTTTACCGTAACGTCGGCAGTATTGAGACTTTGGCAGGACGGATTAGGTGAAAGGAAAATAGAGATGGTGAAAGAAGGTCAGGAAGAAGCTGCGCAGATTTTTATCGGCAAAGTTTCTACGCCTTCAAGTACAGGATTATTGTGGTACTACTTTATAGTTCGCGGTCGCGGAAAAACTTACTATTATGGCAGTAATCCCGATGGTTTGGGCGGATTGGGGCTGTTTACCGAGTATCCGCCCTATTCATATCAAATAACCTTATACAAAAAGAATTTCAAAACGCCTGAATGGTTTAAAGACAGTGTTATGTACCAGATTTTCGTGGACAGATTTTTTGACGGAAGCGAGAACAAGGAGCTGCTTAAGTTAAAAGATAATTGCATAATACATGAGTCTTGGGACGAACAGCCCTTATATAAGCCCGACCCTGTAGCTAAAGAAGTTCTATGCAATGATTTTTTTGGAGGTAATTTACCCGGAATACTTAAAAAACTGCCTTATTTGAAAGAACTTGGCGTTGACGTTTTGTATTTAAATCCCGTTTTTGAAGCTTATTCAAATCATAAGTACGACATAGGGGACTATAAGAAGATTGATCCTGCGTTCGGGGATTTGGATGTGCTACAGAAATTATGCAAGAGTGCGGACGCAATGGGCATACGAATTCTGTTTGACGGAGTGTTCAGCCATACCGGAAGCGACAGCGTTTATTTTAACGAAAAAGGCAGGTATCCTGAGATTGGAGCTTACCAGTCAAAAGATTCTCCATATTTTCGCTGGTATCGCTTTATTAAATATCCGGATGAATATGAGAGCTGGTGGGGGATCAAAACTTTGCCCAATGTCAATGAGATGGAAAATTCATATATGGATTTTATTATCGAAGATGAAGACTCTGTTTCTAAATATTGGATTAAACGAGGGACTAAAGGCTGGAGACTTGATGTTGTGGACGAGCTTCCCGATGAGTTTCTGAAAAAGTTTAGAAAGTCAGTCAAATCCGCCGACAGTGAAGCTGTGATAATCGGGGAAGTGTGGGAGGACGCATCTAGAAAAGTAAGCTATGGCAAGAGGCGTGAGTATATCTTAGGTGAGGAACTGGACTCGGTTATGAACTATCCATTGCGTGAAATGCTTTTTAAGTTTCTTTTAGGTGAATGGGATGCCTGGCAGATGAATCGAGGGATTCTTAGCCTTTTTGAAAATTATCCGGCTCATATTTTTTATTCGCTCATGAATATGTTGGGAACTCACGATGTTGCACGGGCAAAAACTATACTTTCGGGAGCGCCGCCAGATCACATACTTACTAAAGATGAGCAGGCAGGATACAGTATGAGCCCTGAAATGGAGGATTTGGCCAACAAGCGCTTGAAGATAGCGTGTCTTTTTCAGATGACTTTCCCTGGTGTGCCGTGCATATACTACGGTGATGAAGCGGGATTATCAGGATACAGAGATCCGTTCAACAGAGGAACATATCCGTGGGGGAGAGAAGATAATAACCTTTTATCCTGGCACAAAAAAATGATTGCTCTTAGAAAAAAGACAGATGCTTTGCGAACCGGAGAATTTATTCCTGTTTTCGTTGATATTGACGTATACGGATTTGTGCGAATGATTAAGGGAGGCAAAGATGTTTTTGGCAATGATAGAGAGGATGGTTTTGTCGTTGTTCTCATAAACAGAAGCCAATACGAGGCTCATTCCGTAAGTCTTGATATGGAGAGATGGGGAGTGAACCGGCTTCGTTGTGTTTTTGATGAAAGATCGACATTTCTGGCATATAATGGACGTATCGAGGTGGAAATCCCGGCACTAGGCACACGAGTTCTACAAAATCATGGGGACGGTTCCATCGATGGAACCGTCCCATCGATGGGACGGTTCTTTTGAGGGGACAGATCTGCTCCTGCCAAACAAAACGTCCCACCGGTTGGTCTTATTGAAATTGATAAGGAGGAAATTTATGGATTACATGGACAGGTACAAAATGTGGCTTGAAAGCCCGATGCTTGATGAGCTGACACGCAAAGAACTTATGGAGATTTCCGATAATAAAGCCGAAATTGAGGACAGATTTTATAAGGATCTGGAATTCGGAACCGGAGGGTTGAGAGGGATAATAGGTGCAGGTTCAAACAGGATGAACAGATATACAGTCGGCAAAGCTACACAGGGTCTTGCAAACCATATAAAAAAGCAAGGGATTGAAGCGTTGGGAAGAGGAGTAGCAATTGCTTTTGACTCAAGATTCAAATCGCAGGAATTTGCCGAACAGGCGGCTCTGGTACTTAACGCAAACGGAATTAAATCTTACATATATGAAGAGCTTCAGCCAACCCCACTTTTATCATTTAGCATAAGAAAGCTTGGCGCAATAGCAGGTCTTGTCATTACGGCAAGCCATAATCCTCCGGAGTATAACGGTTATAAGGCATATTGGGAGGACGGAGGTCAGGCTGTCGGCAGCAGGGCGGATGAAATAATTGAAGAAGTGTACTCGGTAACAAGTTTTGATCAGATAAAGACTATTACTTTGGATGAAGCTAAAAAAGCAGGACTTTTTATGACTATAGGAGATTTAGTTATAGATGAATATGTGAAACAGGCAAAGCAACTGTGTGTAAATCCTGCCCTTGCAAATGAATGGGGAGAGAAAATTAAAATTGTTTTCACACCGCTTCATGGGGCGGGTAATAAGCTAGTAAGGCGTGTTTTGACAGAACTTGGTTTTGAGTGCGTTCTGGTTGTACCTGAGCAGGAATTACCTGATAACAAGTTTTCCACTGTAAAATATCCTAATCCCGAAGAACCTGATGCCTTCGTTTTGGCCATAAATCTCGCAAAAAAAGAAAACGCTGATTTAATTATAGCCACCGATCCGGATTGCGATCGAGTCGGCGTAGCGGCAAAAAATGATAAAGGCGAGTATTTTTTGCTTAGCGGCAATCAAACAGCAGCGCTACTTGTAAATTACGTTATGAGAGGGTATAAAGAGAGAGGCGCGCTACCGCAGGACGGGAAACTGATTACAACAATAGTGACCAGCGAATTGGGCAAAAAAATCGCAGCGTATTACGGGATTGAAACCATTCTGACTTACACAGGATTCAAATACATAGCCCGTGAAATATTAAAGATGGAGAACTGTGGAAAGGGTAGGTTTGTTTTCGGGTATGAAGAAAGTTATGGCTATATGCCCGGAGATTTTGTACGTGACAAAGACGCTGTGACTGCTTCAATGCTTATATGCGAGATGGCAGCATGGTATAAATCGAGAGGATTGACGCTATTCGAGGGCTTATGCGAAATATGGAAAAGCTTTGGCTATCATGCGGATGCTTTAAAGACGATAACCATGCGCGGAATAGAGGGAATTGCTAAAATCGGGCGTATAATGCAAGAACTTCGGGATAATCCTCCTGCTGAGATTCTAGGTATCAAAGTAGAATTGATTGAGGATTATAAGGAGCAAGTTTCACAAAATGTTATTAAAAACACCAAAACGAATTTAAGTATGGATGAGACTTCAGATGTTTTGCGTTTCACTCTGTCAAACGGATGGTGGTTTGCGATAAGACCGTCAGGTACTGAACCAAAAGCCAAGGTTTATTTTTCCGTGACAGGCGAAAGTATAGAAGATTCAAATAATAAAATGGAACTTGTTGTATCGTCTGTTATGGAGCTGATACTATCGATTGAGGGGTGATGAGATATGCAAGGGGTAGATACGATTCTTTTTGATCTTGACGGAACACTTCTTCCTATGGATATGAACGAGTTCTTAAAGAGGTATTTGCATGAGGTAGCAAGTGCGTTTGCGGACATGTCGGATCAAATGAAGCTAATAACATATCTTTTGGAATCGACGCAGTATATGCTCAATAATGATGGTGTGAAGACTAATTCGGAAGTGTTTGCCGAGAAGTTTTCAAGTATGGTGAACGGGCAAATTGATATTTATCTTGAGCGTTTTGAACGTTTTTATGACGAAGGGTTCATAAATCTTAAGAATTTTGTATATCCTAATCCTTTAGTGAAAAAATCAGTAGACATTCTCAAAACCAAAAGATACAAATTAGTTATAGCCACAAACCCGATATTTCCCTTGAAAGCCGTAATTCACAGGATTATGTGGGCTAATCTTAATCCTTCGGATTTTAGCTATATAACCTCATATGAGAAAAACCGTTTCTGCAAACCAAACATTAATTTCTTCTTTGAAGTGCTTGACGCGATTGAAAAAGAAGCGTATCATTGCCTATTGGTCGGGAATGATGTTCAGGAGGACTTGGCAGGCGGAAAAGCAGGACTGAGTACTTATCTTATAACCGACCATATGATCAATAGGAATGAAGAAACAGTTGTAAGCACTTATGTTGGTGATTACAATGACTTCTTAAAATTTGCAGAGAAATTGCCATATATTGACTAAAGGGGATATCAATTGGAGATATTAAAACAAAAGGTTAAATTGCAACCTGCGCAGGTCTTGGTAGCTGGTTTCGCTGCCCTTATACTTATCGGTACTTTGCTTCTGAACTTGCCCATTGCTACTGTCGAAAGGGAAAGCATGGGGTTTTTAGATGCGCTGTTTACGGCTACTTCGGCCGTTTGCGTTACGGGGCTGGTGGTGGTTGATACAGGAACGTTTTTTTCGACATTCGGACAAGTAGTAATCTTGCTGCTAGTACAGTTCGGAGGTCTTGGCATCATGACCATGGCGACCTTAATCTTTTTGATTATGGGCAAAAAGATAATGCTAAGGGAACGAGTTGTAATGCAGGAGGCATTGAACGAATTCAACCTGCAGGGGGTTGTCAGACTTACAAAGAGTATAATATTGACTACTCTTATAATTCAATCAATCGGTGCGATCATTCTGTCAACCAGATTTATTCCTATTTATGGAGTAGGTCAAGGCATCTATTTTAGCATTTTTCATTCTATTGCAGCCTTCTGTAACGCCGGGTTCGACCTGATCGGAGGGTTTAGAAGTCTAACTCCTTTTGCGAACGATCCGGTTATTGTGCTCACAATAGGTGCGCTCATAGTTTTGGGAGGATTAGGATTCTCGGTAATTTTGGAGGTTTATCACCGCCGAAGATTTCGTACTATGTCTTTGCATACGAAAGTAGCGTTGTTAGTGACGGCTATTTTAATTGTAACCGGAACGGTTTTCTTTTATGCAGTTGAAGTGGGCAACCCTAATACAATCGGCAATCCGGCGCTTACTATGCCGGGCAGGATATTGTCGGCTTTATTTCAATCAATTGTTCCAAGGACTGCAGGGTTTAACACAATAGATCAGAATGCGATGACAGATGCTTCCAAATTTATGACAATAGTCCTTATGTTTATAGGCGCTTCTCCGGGTTCTACCGGAGGAGGAATAAAAACGACCACAATTGCTGTGGTTGTTCTTTTAGTGTTAAGTGTTATCAAGAATAAAGAAGATATTGTGGTTTTTGAAAAGCGGCTGGGTAACGGAATATCCAGCAGATCATTGACTATAATGCTTATTAGTTTGGTATTGGTTTCAGCAATTACAATGGCTCTTATTATGGCTGAAGTTCAAAGAGCTCAGGCCGGCGGAGATATGGCAGAGAAGTTCTCGTTTATTAATATGCTTTTTGAAGCTGTTTCGGCTTTTGGAACCGTAGGGTTATCAACGGGTGTAACGCCATATCTGTCGGACTTGAGCAGAATCGCTCTTATATTGACTATGTTCGCAGGTAGAGTCGGCCCTCTTACCCTCGCACTTGCACTAGCTCAGAGTTCTAATAAAAGCAGAGCGAATATCAGATATCCTGAGGACAAATTGATGGTAGGATAGAAAAATAAATGGATATTTCAAAGACTAACTAAAAGAGTTCGTTTCTCGAATTATGGAACAACTCTTTTTTTATGTCTTGTACTTTACATCTAAAATAATTATAATATCATCATCAATTGCGTTGAAGCAATATTAAGGATGTGCGTTATGAAAGAGTTGAAAACACTATTGCGCTTTGCAAAGCCCTATCGATGGTTTTTAGTATTGGCTATTTTGAGTATGATGTTTGTGACAGCAATGAATATGCTTGGTCCTTGGATGATCAGAACACTTATAAAGACAATAACTGATGGTGTAGGGAGTTTGGACCCCCGTTTTCTGTTAGATGTTCAATGGCTAGCTCTTTTTGCGATCTCGGTATTTTTTCTCCGTTCGCTGTTTCAGTTTGGCACGGATTACATCTCTCATTACGCTGCTTGGAATATTTTAAAAGAAATAAGACAGTTTCTATATGATCATATGCAAAAGTTATCTTTACGATTTTATCAGGATAAACAAACGGGCGATCTAATGTCCAGAGTTATTGACGACACTCGAAATTTCGAGCAGCTACTGGCGCATGCTATTCCGACAGTTGTGGTAAACGTGCTGATGATAATCGGTGTTTCTGCGATACTTTTTGTTCTCAATGTAGAATTAGCGCTCTATACTCTCATCCCGATTCCGTTGCTTATATTCATGGTTATTAAGTTTGGTAAGATATCGCGCCCGTTGTTTCGTCAGGCACAAGACAGAATTGGTGAGCTAAATGCGATACTTCAGGACAACTTTTCTGGAATGAAAGAGATTAAGGCATTCACTAAAGAGAAGTACGAAAGTAACAGAATGGGAAATCGCATAGCAGCACAAACGAGAGCCATCCTCGATGCACTACGTTTAAGTAACGCTTTTTCTCCAAGTATTGAGTTTGTATCGAGTTTAGGCACGGTTATAGTGATTTTTATTGGCGGAAGACTTGCCTTACGCAATCAATTGCCGCTTGAGGATTTAGTTGCATTTTTACTTTATCTGGCATCTTTCTATCAACCGATTACTGCGCTTGGCAGAATAAACGAAGGGCTACAGCAGGCATTAGCTAGCGCCGAACGTGTGATTGATATCATTGATGAAGAATCGGAAATCAAGGATTCAGATGACGCGTATGAAATCAACAATGTAAGAGGTAAGATCGAATTCCGTAATATTAACTTTCATTATATCGAAGGAATTTCCGTTTTAAAAAATATCTCATTCATGGTAAATCCCGGCGAAACAGTTGCATTAGTCGGGCCTACAGGTGTTGGGAAAACTACAATTGCAAATCTTATACCCAGATTTTATGATCCGCAAGAAGGCCAGATTCTGGTAGATGACGTAGATATCAAAAGAATCATACAAACAAGTTTGAGAAGGCATATAAGTATAGTGTCTCAGGATGTATTTCTCTTTAACGGAACGGTACGCGAAAATATTCTTTACGGCAAACAGGATGCTACTGATGATGAGATATTAAACGCATCAAAGATGGCAAATGCTCATGAGTTTATATTGGAGCTTTCAGACGGGTATGAAACTCGGGTTGGTGAGCGTGGTGTCAAACTTTCGGGCGGTCAGAAGCAGCGAATATCCATTGCTCGGGCAATACTTCGGGATACTCCTATATTAGTGCTCGATGAGGCAACTTCCGCTGTTGATACTCATACTGAAACACTCATTCAGGAAGCTTTGGCCAAACTCAAGAAAAACAGGACAACCGTAGTTATTGCACACCGATTGTCAACAATTCAGGAAGCAGACAAAATTATTGTCATGCAAGAGGGCGAAATATTCGAGCAAGGAAGACATGCAGAACTTTTACGCAAAGAAGGCTTATACAGCAAACTGTGCAAGGCGCAGAGCGGATTTGAGGAAATGGCGGTTTAAAGATGAATTATCTCGAAATCTTTGAACATATAAAAAAGGACAGTGTTTCTGGGATATATCTTTTTTACGGGGAAGAAGAATACGTTAAGGAACAGGCTCTTGCTCAGATTGTTAAGTCTTTTTTTCCTGATGGTATGCTTGAATTTAATCTAAATGTAATTGACGCAGGGGTTAAAGATGTTAATGATATCATAAACGCCTGCGATACATTACCATTTTTAGTTTCAAAAAAACTGGTGCTGGTTAAGGGATTTCCTATGGCTGCAGCAAAAAAACAAAACCTCCAGGTAGAAAAACTCATCAATTATTTGGCACATATTCCTCCAACCACTTGTCTTATTTTTTTTAATCGTGGTCAAGTTGATATGCGAGTCTCGATTTTTTCCGCGATTAAAAAACATGGTAAGATAGTGGAGTTTTCCCTGCTTAAATCGGAAGACATACAAAAATGGCTTATGAGCGCTTTGCGCAAGCATTCAAAAAGAATGGACAATTCTTCTATTCAATATATGATTCATTTAGTTGGCAATAGAATAGGGGACCTAAATAACGAGCTTTTGAAACTTATATCGTTTGCACAGGATAAAAGCAGTATTACATCGGAAGATATGGACGAGATGATAATGCCGCAGCATGAATATTCCGTATTTCAGTTACTGGATTTGATAGGCCATAAGGATGCCGGAGGGGCGATAGCGCTTTTGAACAAGCTGATAGTTCAAGGAGAGAGTCCGATTTCGCTTTTGGTTATGACGGCAAAACAGCTTCGCATGGTTCTTCAATGCTGTTGCCTGAGAGAAGAAGGTTTATCCGATTTGCAGATTTCTAAGAAGATTCCAGGTCACCCTTTTGCGGTCAAAAAGTGCATTGAACAGAGCCGCTTTTTCACATCTAAGAAGGCGAAAGAGGGAATCAGAATTTGCCTTGAAACGGATTATGGTATAAAAAGCGGCAAAATAAGAGAAAAAACAGCGCTTGAAATGCTTTTTCTCAAGTTATTGGCGTAATGAGTTTTTTGAAGCGAAATCGAATCTAAACCGCTTTTAAGAACCGATATTGCGCTTTGCACAAGTCTTGATAAATCCCTTGAGTGCGTATAAGTTCATCATGGTTGCCAATTTGGGTGATTTGTCCTTTCTCTATCACCATTATTCTATCGGCTTTGCGTATTGTAGATAGCCTATGTGCTATTACAAAAGAAGTTCGGTCTTTAAGTAGAATTTCGAGCGCTTTTTGTATCAAAGCCTCGGTATGTGTGTCTATACTTGAGGTTGCTTCATCAAGTATAAGAATTCGTGGGTTTTTTAGAAGGGTGCGCGCAAATGAGATGAGTTGTTTCTGACCGGTTGATAGCCTTGAACCACGCTCATTAACCTCTGTAAAGTAACCTTTTTCCATATTGATAATAAATTCGTGCGCATTAACCGCTTTCGCAGCCTCAATGACTTCTTCATCTGTCGCATCTGAGTTTCCGTATCGTATATTGTCCATAACAGTTCCTGAAAATATGAAAGCATCCTGCATCATAATACCCATTTGGCCGCGCAAAGAAGACATTGTTACATCCTTTATATTTATACCGTCAATTGCGACATAACCATCAGATGTTTCATAAAAGCGGCTTATAAGATTTACAATTGTCGTTTTTCCGGCACCTGTCGGACCTACCAAAGCTATAATTTCACCTGATTTCACTGCGAAATTTACATTTTGCAATACTTTTGTATGCTCGTCATAACTGAAAGAAACATTTTTAAAATCCACAAATCCTTTTATAGGAGGCATAAGTGAAGCTGCAGGAGAATCCTTTATATCGGGGGCGGTATCTAAAATCTCAAATATTCTTTCTGTTGAAGCCATAGCTACCAGAATAGAATTGTAGAAATTTGAGATGTTATTTAATGGTTCCCAAAAACGGCCTAGATACCACAATATAGCCATAAGTGTACCTAATGTCAACATTTCTGCTTGCATGAACCTTATTCCGTAAAAATAGACAAGGACAACACCTATTGACGATGCGAAATCAAGACTTGGCCAGAAGACATTGTTTACTTTTATTGCTCTCATCCAGGAATTTTTTACATCACTATTAATCTCTTTGAAAATTTGCCGATTTTCATTTTCGCGGACAAAAGCCTGAGTAGTTCTTACACCCGCAAAACTTTCATGAAGATATGCGTTCATGTTTGAAATTTTGCGGCGCACTATCTGCCAGCGCAAACGGATATATTTCTTTGTAAGGAATATTACTAACATAATCAGGGGTACTGCTGCCATGGCTGCAAAGCTAAGCTGCACATGCAGGCTGAACATAAGAAACGAGATCAAAAACAATGTCATGACATCTATTAGCACGTTAACTATTCCGTTAGTAAAGAGATCATTTAGTGAATTAACGTCGTTTATGACTCTCACCATAATTTTACCGGCTGGTTTGCTATCGAAATAAGAAAAAGACAGTCCCTGAATATGATCAAAAAGATCCTGGCGAAGCTTTGCAATGGCTTTCCGGCCCGCCACGTCCATAATGCGAACACGATATCTTAGGCAAACAGCGCTTAATATGCTGGCGCCTATGTAAAAGAGAAGCACCCACCAGGAACCTGCGAAATTATCTTTAGCTATGTAGTCGTCGATAAATAGCATAATAAGATAAGGACCCGATAGACTGGCCACCGAAGACGTTATCATGAACAAAAGTGCGATCAGCATTTCGTTTCGGAATGGCTTTAAATAATTTAAAAGTCTAAAAAACTGATTGGAACTAAAGGGCCTTTCAATTGCCTCATCGTCTGTCAAGCGATTTCTAAGCATACTGCCATTCCGCCTTCCTTATGTCATAATCATCAAAATCTTTATATTGGTCCTCGTACATTCTAAAATAAAGACCTTGTCGTTCAATTAATGATTCGTGTGTACCTCGCTCACAAATCATACCCTTATCGATAACAATTATCTCGTCTGCGTCTTTAACTGAAGAAATTCGATGTGCTATAACGATAGTCGTTTTTCTCTTCATAACATTCGCAAGTGAGGTTTGAATCAGAAATTCGGTTTCCATATCCACGCTTGACGTGGCGTCGTCAAGAATCAGAATCTGTGGTTTTTTAAGCAATGCGCGCGCGATAGCTATACGTTGCTTTTCTCCGCCTGAAAGTCCTATGCCGCGTTCACCCACTATAGTCTCATATCCGGCAGGCATTTGAGTTATAAACTTATGGGCTTGTGCTATGGATGAGGCGGTTATGACATCGTCCATGGCAGTGTCAGGATTGCCAAACGAAATATTTTCTGTGATTGTATCAGAAAAGAGGAAAGTCTCCTGTGCTACATATCCTAATTGTTTCCTTAACATTTTTAATTTATAATCTTTCACATCTAATCCGTCAATTGTAACTTTTCCGGTGGTACAATCGTAAAACCTGCCGATAAGATTCACTATTGAAGTTTTCCCACTTCCTGTTGCTCCCATTATTGCTAGTTTTTTTCCTGGCGGTAAATCAAATGATATATTGTTTAAAACTTCTTTATCGCCATATTTAAGATTTACATTTTCAAATTTTAAATGGCCGGCGAAATCAGCCGGGAAAAGAGCATTTTCTTTTTCTTTAATGGAAGGCCCTAAATCCAGGTAATAAAAGAGTTTTTCAGTTGATGTAATGGCTTGCTCAAGCATGTTGATGTGAAATCCCAGCATTCGCATCGGACCTGTAATCATCCATATGTAACCGGTTGAAGCGACTAGAGTACCTAGCGACATCTGTCCGTTGACAACTAAAGCGCCACCTGTTACGAGCAGTATAGCCGGAGTTAAGCTGCTTATAAAATCCATTAGCGGGAAAAAATATGACCATGTATAAGTAGCTGTTATATGTTTTTCGAGTTGCTTTATATTTTCTTTGTCAAATAAGTCTTTTTCGTGATTTTCTTTTGTGAATGATTTGACAACCCGGATTCCTGCAATATTTTCTTGAGTGCGGGTGTTAAGCACTGCATTTTGTTCACGAATATCAGAAAATATAGGGCGTATAACCTTATCAAACTTGAAGGCGATAAATCCCAAAAGAGGGGATACAGTTAATACTGCCAAAGCCAAACGCGCGTCAAGGTAAAAAAGCATAGCTATGGAACCTGTAAAAAACAATACGTTTTCCATGAATGACATAGCGCCACCGGCCAAAAAATTCCGAACTCCTTCGACATCACCTGTCATTCGGGACATTATTTCACCAATTCTGTGTTCGTCATAAAACTTAAAAGGTAGTTTATGAAGGTGTGAATATAGATCGTCTCGCATGTTAAATATAAAAGTTTGAGATATATATTCAAAAAGATAATTGCGAGTGAACACAAGAGTTCCTCTGATGGCTGATAAAACTATTATAGCGGATAAAATGTAGAAAACAAGATGATACATCCTATTGCCGATAACATCATCAATCAATATTTTCGTTAGATAAGGACCAACCATTCTGGTTGATACCGCAGCAAAAAGCAGCGATATAGCAACAATGAGCCTGACCTTCTGTTTTTTTTCGGCAAAAGTGCTTAGTATTCTTAAAAGAATGTCCAATGTAAAACCTCCTGGATTATAAAAAAAGAACGTTCGAAGACAACATTATGTGCACTATAGACTTTTGAGAATTACTTGTCAATTACTTCTTATGACATTGTAGTACCGAATAGGACTACAACTTAACAAGTTTTGAAACGTAGAACTGATTCTTTATGATTTTATAATAATACGCCGGAAAGATACAGGAACTGAATCTATAATTCATTTCGTTGAGAAACTTTAACATGTGTGATAAAATTATTTTATACAAAACAAAGAAAGGACGGTATTATGGCGGATTGTTTAATAGGTGTTGACGGTGGGGGGACAAAGACCGATTACGTGCTTTTTGATGCAAACGGCAAGCTTATTTCGATGAGGCGCGCCGGAGCATCCAACCACGAGGCTTTACCGGAGGGCTTCAAGGATATGAAAAAGGAGATTATCGGGAACATAAGCGATATGCTATCTGCATCTGAGCTTTCTCCTAAGGATGTGAAAGCTGCTGTTTTTGGCCTTGCCGGGATTGATGTTCCGTCACAAAAAACTATTGCCGAAGAAATGATATCTGAATTTGGAATAAATCATTTTTTAGTCATGAATGATTCTTTTTTAGGGATAAAGGCAGGTTCGCCAACCGGCTATGGAGTGTGCTCCATAAACGGAACGGGAACTTCAGCTGGTGGGATAGATCCGCTTGGCAATTGGCTTCAGATCGGAGGAACGGGCATATATTTTGGAGACGAAGCGGGAGGCGGCCATCTTGCCGGTATGGCTATTAGGGCTGTATATGACTCAATGTGCCGATTCGGGGACGAAACGATTATGAAAGAAAAATTTGCAAGACTTTTTGATACAAGTTGTCCGATGAAATTCACGGAATCAATTTATGACAGATATTATTCAGGCGATGTGGATGTAAAAGAAATACTGACTATTCTCTTTGATGCCGCACTAAACGGTGATAACGTAGCTTCAGCTATATTAGAGAGAACTGGCAGACAGATGGGACGATCTGTAGCCGGTTGTATAAGCGGACTTAGTTTTACTGATACTGTAAATGTTGTGATAGCAGGTTCGATTTCTCTAAAATGTCTTGCGCCTGTGCTGCTTCAATCGTTTAAGGATGAAATTAAAAAACACACAGGGAGATCATGTAATTATATACCTCTTGCACATCCTCCTGTTGCAGGAGCAGTCGGATGGGCGAGAGAATTGTACTCCGGAAGTTTTGACAAGGACTTTTTTGATAATGCAGTGTTACAGATTATTTCATCTGATTATGAGACGACGAATATTAGGAGGTAACGGCTAATGAAAGACAAAGGGTTAAAAATTGTTGTCATAGGCGGAGGTTCAAGTTATACCCCCGAGTTTGTGGAAGGTCTGATCAAAAGATATAATGAGTTCAAAACCAGAGAACTCTGGTTGGTCGATGTTGAAGCCGGCAGGGCTAAACTTGAGACTATTAAAAATCTTGCGGCGAGAATGGTATTAAAGGCCGGTTTAGACATTAGTATTCATGCAACTTTAGACAGAGAAAAAGCACTTTATGGCGCAGATTTTGTTAATACTCAAATACGTGTGGGGCAGATTCCGGCTCGGGTGCTGGATGAAGCAATACCTTTAGAACATGGGATATTAGGACAGGAGACCAATGGCGCAGGAGGTCTGTTTAAGGCATTACGAACAGTGCCGGTAATACTCGACATAGCTGAAGAAATGTCAAAACTTTGCCCTGATGCATGGATGTTGAATTTTAGCAATCCTGTCGGAATAGTGACTGAAGCTTTATGCAGATATGGGGCACACAAGAAATTTATCGGTATATGTAACTTACCTATCGGAACAGAGCGTGGGCTTGCGAGTGCAATGAATGTTGCACCTGATAGGTTGAAGGTGGAATTTGCAGGTCTTAACCATATGGTTTATGGCTTTAAAGTTTTTATAGACGACGAAGATGTTACTGATAAAGTTTTTGAGAGATTCTTGGACGACGAAACTGTCGATCTATCAGTTCGCAACATACCGGACTACGAATGGGAAAGAGAGTTTGTAAGAGCTTTAAAACTATTTCCTTGCAGTTATCATAGATACTATTATAAAGCTGCGAATATGCTGGCACATTCATTGGAAGACTACAAAACAGGCGGAACACGTGCTCGAAAAGTAGAAGGAATTGAATCGGAACTTTTCAAACTTTACGAGAACCCCGGATTAGAAACAAAACCTGCTCAGCTTGAGCAACGCGGCGGAGCGTATTACAGTGATGCGGCATGTAACATCATGAATTCAATCCAAAACAACAAAAACGATATGCAGACGGTTGACGTTATAAATAACGGAGCAATAGCTGATATCGATGATGAGAGCGCGGTCGAAATCACCTGCAGAATTACAAAAGACGGACCTGTCCCGACTGTTTTAGGAAGAAAACTGCCGATAAGCGTTAAGGGCCTTGTAATGCAAGTGAAATCGTTTGAACAATTGGCGGCACAGGCTGCTGTAACGGGAGACTACCATACAGGGCTTTTAGCTATGGTGACTAATCCGCTGGTTGCAAACGATGTGTTAGGTAAAAAAGTTTATGATAGATTGTTGGAGGCACATAAACAATACTTGCCTAAGTTTTTCAAATAGATTAAATTCGTTACGATTGATGGCTAAAGTAGAAATGTTATAGCAGCTAAAAAGAGTCATGCCGCAATAATCATATGTCGATATTGCGGTATGAACTTAATATGCATTTGCTTATAACATTACACTATGTTATAATATTATCAGACAATCCCTTTGCGCTTTAATAGCGCAAAACGAGGATTTTCTAATAAAGGTTGGTATGTCTGGAGGGTCTTAACTGGCGGTATTTGAAGAAACGAAATTTGATATGGGGGATATTTTATATCCTCCAGCTAAAATAGGAATAATCGGCGGTGGCCAATTGGGCAGAATGTTTGCTTTTGAGGCTAAACGCATGGGTTACACCGTCGTAGTGCTTGATCCTACACCCGACTGTCCTGCGTCTCAGGTATCTGATTCGCAGATTGTAGGTTCTCTTTTTGACGGCGAAGCAATCAGAAAATTAGCGCAGGCAACCGATGTTTTAACATTTGAGTTCGAGCATTTAGACGCTGACATATTATGCAGCTTAGGCGAACAAGGCTATAAAATACGTCCCAGTGGACGAACGCTTAAGCTGATACAAGATAAATTTGTTCAGAAATTATTATTTAAAGAATCAGGATTGCCTGTTCCCGAATTTGTAAAAGCTAGAGATCTTTCCGAAGCGAAAGTAGCGCTAAGACATTTGGGGTATCCGTTGATGCTTAAAAGTTGCACCGGTGGTTATGATGGGAAGGGTAATGCTTATGTTGAATGCGAGGCGGATTTAGAAAAAGCGTGGGCGAATCTTTATAACGGTAAAAATGAGATTATGGCTGAGGAATTTATTCCTTTTGAACGCGAGATTTCAGTTGTTGCGGCAAGAGGTGCAGACGGATCGGTTTGCTTGTTTCCCATAGCTGAAAACACACATAGCGACAATATATTAAAAATGACAAAAGCACCGGCTGATATTTCCGAACAAGTGCGTTTGAAAGCTCAAGCTATAGCGGGCAAGGTACTTGATATTTTCGGAGATGTTGGAGTTTTCTGCGTTGAAATGTTTTTAACCCGCGAAGGGAACATTTTTATAAATGAAGTTGCACCTAGAACACATAATTCAGGTCATTTTACTATTGAAGGCTGTGTGACCAGCCAGTTTGAACAGCATTTAAGGGCTATTACCGGCATGCCGCTTGGGTCGGCAAGGCAACTAAAACCTGCTGTCATGGTTAATATTTTAGGTCAAAGTTTAATTCCGAATAGTTTCAAAATAAAAGGTATTGAAAAAATGCTAAAAGAAGAAGAAGTATATTTTCACTTTTACGGTAAGCGCTTTATTGATTCAAACAAAAAGATCGGACATATAACGGCGCTGGCTGATTCGATAGAGATAGCTGAGAAAAAAGCGCTCGATGCGCTATTTAGTATTGATATAACTGAGTAATTGTTATAAAATAGTTAGCGGTGAGAGGGGTGAGCGTGTGATCGGAGATTTTTCAAAACTTGGGAATGCTGATGTCGGAATAGTCATGGGCAGCGAATCTGACCTTAGTATAATGAAAAATGCTGCCTTAGTGCTGGAAGAGTTCGGTGTAAGATACGAGATGACAATAGTTTCGGCACACAGGACGCCGGGACGACTTTTTGAATATGCAAAAAAAGCCTCATCGAGAGGACTTGAAGTTATAATTGCAGGAGCCGGAGGCGCTGCTCATTTACCTGGCATGATTGCATCGATAACAGCTTTACCCGTCATAGGTGTTCCGGTTAAAAGCAGTGCTCTAAACGGCATTGACTCTTTGCTTTCTATAGTACAAATGCCTAAAGGCGTACCGGTTGCTACCGTAGCTATTGATAATGCTGCTAATGCCGCTATTTTAGCTGTGCAGATATTGGGAGTCAAAGACGTAAAACTTAGAGAAAAGATTTCTGAGTATAAAAACAAGCTTGAGCAGAGCGTGCTTGAAAGCGCTTTGCGGCTTGATGGTGAGATTTAAGTGATTAGGATGGTGACATGGTGAGAATTCCAAGGTGTATGAGCACTCAGCACCCTGATAACGTGAGCATTCCATTTTTTTCCTCTATGCAAAGAATCGGCGGCGAGGATGAAGTCAAGGAAGCTTATTATGCATACTCTCATTTGGGATGCGACGAGCAGATGTGGGACTATGAAGGAAAAGAAGTCGACAATTTCGTCGTTAAGAAATTACTTACCAAATATGAAGGCTATTTTAGAGAAAAAAGGCTTGGTAAAGACCTTTTTTTAACGTTGCGCGTTCCAAATCCAACTGTAGAAAAAGCCGAAGCAAAAATACTTCTTGAAACGCTTGAGAGTATTCCAAGATCCTTTGATGCCGCAAAGCTTTTTTATAAAGATGATTTAGCCCCGATATTTGAAGTCATACTGCCGATGACCATGTCACACAAGTGTCTTGATAGGATTTACAAATATTACACCGATTTTATAATCGATAGACAACATATAAAATTTAAAAACGACGACATATCAATTCTTGATTGGATCGGGGAATTCAAACCGAACAGGATAAATGTTATCCCTCTGGTTGAGGATATTAACCAAATGCTTATTGTTGACGAAATAGTTGGCGAATATGTCAAGGACAAACAAGTTGATCATCAAAGAGTATTTTTAGCGCGCTCTGACCCCGCTATGAACTACGGATTGGTAAGCGCGGTATTGGTCAATAAGATCGCACTGGGTAAACTTGAAAAATTGTCTTCAAAAATTGGTATGCCGATATATCCGATTATAGGCGTGGGTTCGGCTCCTTTTAGAGGCAACTTAAGACCGGATAATGTAGACCGTGTACTTAGCGAATATAAAAGCGCATACACTTTTACGCTGCAGTCTGCATTTAAGTATGATAATCCGGTTAACGATGTTGAGGCTGCAATCGAAAGAATTAAAGCTATCAAGTTGGAAAAGGCTCAAGAAATTGATGAAAAGCGCTCTCTCGACATTGTCGGCAGGTATTCGAAAGAATACCAGAAACAAATAGTCGGACTAGCGCCGATAATTAATGCCGTGGCGAGATTTGTTCCGGGCAGAAGGCAAAGAAAGCTTCATATAGGTCTTTTTGGATATGCCCGTAATATGGGTGGGGTTACTTTACCAAGAGTAATTACCTTTACATGCGCACTTTATTCTATTGGTCTCCCACCTGAGATACTTGCGCTTAATGCGTTAACGAGAGATGATCTTGATTTTATCAGGAGTGTGTATGTAGGATTTGATCAGGATATTAAGGATGCTTTAAGGTACTACAACGCGAATTCTCAGTTTGTACCGCAGGTTGTAAAAGAATCCGTTGCTGAATTGTTTGATTATGAGGTCAACAGCGATTATGTAGATCTTTCTGATCATGTAGGCAAATCCATTATTCGGAATAATACTGAGCATTTAGCCGAACAGGTGTTAATGCTTGCCAACATGAGAAGATTTTTAGGTTAGTCTTAAGAATTACATCTGTATTTTACGGTGTACTTTTTGGAATATATAACAAAATGATTTTCGAGAGGAGTGCTAGAGATGACAGCAAATGTCAAAGAATACCGCGTTGTTGCGGGGCCTGAAGGTTACTTGGCTCCGTCCGCTGCGGTAATGGGGGTAGTTTTACCGGAAAAAGGTGAGGCATTGATTGAAGGTGCTATCGTGCCGGAAGAAGAAGCCATCAATAAAATAGCCGAAAAGCTTTTGGCCGCTAATAATCCCGTGTTTTTCCCGGGCCCGTCGATATTATGGGCTTGGAAGGATGGCGTTCTTGAAAAAGCCGCAGCTCTTAAAAGGCTTGCGGATGCGGTTGGAGCGAAAATGATACCTATGCCTGATTATAGGCCTAAGTATCCGATGATTAATCCTGCCACAGAGATTAACCCAAATCACCCGAATCTAACTATATGGCACAACAAGATTGATGCCTGCATTTTTGTAGGGGTTCATTGCCACTATGCAAACATGGCTCTAAAAATTGTTCGTGCCGGGACTAGCTGCTATACAATTGCTTTATGCGGCGAAGTGGGACATGAAGACGCGATGATATCCTTAAGGGATGTTAAAGCAACTACGATTGACAGAATAACTGAAGCAGTCAAGAAATTGAAAGGGGGAGCTTAAATGCCGGAAGCAGCAGTTAACGCAATAACAAAACCGGTAATGCGGGAAGTCGATCCCAGTTACTTGTTTAATGAGGCAAAAAGGGAGAAAGTATTTATTACGGGCAGCGAGGCGGTTAAGGAGGCATTACGGAGGGCAAATGTAAGCATAGCTATATCGTATCCGATAACACCTCAGTCCGAAAGTATGCATTTAGTGGGTGACCTTTACGCCGAGGGTTGTTTGGAGGAGTATTTCAGAGGAGAAAACGAGTTCGCAGTTATGTCGGCGGTAGCCGGAGCATCAATGGGCGGAGTCAGAGTATTTACGGCGACAGGCGGACCCGGTACACTGCGCGCATTTGAAGCATTTCCGACTTGGTCGGGAGGAAGGTTACCTATAGTTTGTGCATTTATGACCAGAGGCATTAATTCGCCGCTGACAATTCAGCCTGACACGATAGAAATGTCTTTTATGCTTGATACAGGTATGCTCATGTTCCACGCCGAGAACTCTCAGGATGTGTACGACATGATATTAAAGGCTTTTGCGGTTACCGAACAGGTGGACGTGCATATTCCCGCCGGGGTTTACATTGACGGTTTTTTTGTAACACACACCAGAGGCAATATCAACATTATAACCGAAGATGTGAAGCTTAACGCATACGATCCATATAGTGCGCCGGTGCCTGTAATGGATATGGAGAATGTTCCGGTAAGACAAATGAGAGATCCTTTCGTTATGAAGAGTAACTTCATAAGCTACGATGCCCATGCAGCATGGCAGCTTGAAATATCAGCCGCAGCCGAGAGAGCAAGAAAATATATTAAGAAGTATTTTGGCGGACTAATCGAAGTTGAAAACCCTGATGCCGAAATAATGATCATGACCTCAGGAACTGCCGTTTCACAAAGCAGAGACGCGATAGTCAGAGCAAAAGAAGAAGGCATAAACGTAGGTCTTGTGAAAATTAAAAGCATCAGACCTTTCCCGACAGAGGAAATTAGACAGATTGCTAAGAAAGCAAAATGGATAATAGTGCCTGAGTTTAATAAAGTTGGTTGGATGGCAAAAGAGATTAAGTCAATCATAACCGATAATGATAAAGTTATAGGCGCTCCGAGAGTGTTTGGCGGCATGACAATGCCACCGGAGATTATATTGGCTGAGATCAGGAGGTGTGTCGAATGAACAAGAATTTATTCAAAATTTCACCCGGCTTTGAAGACATAATGCCGGAGGAATATAAGGATTTGGTTGAAAGAGGCCCGTACGGGAAAAATTATGGTGTAGCCGATTTGGGCTCATACAAAGAATTAATAGAGGAACATCCGTTATGCGCTGGTTGCGGACTTGCCTTAAGCGTAAGATTAACACTCGCATCGTTGCCGTCTCCTGAAGATACTATTATAGTAGGTTCAACCGGATGCAGCTCGTTACTGTTCCCGCAGGTGGCTATACAGAACATTCATTCGCTTTTCGGGAACCAAAATGCTGTAGCGACAGGCCTGAAAAGAGCTTTAAAGCTTAGATTCCCAAATCAAAATAAGGATGTTGTCGTAATAGCCGGAGACGGCGCGACTGCTGATATCGGACTTGACATGGTTCTCCAATCATGGTTTAGAGGTGAGCTTATTTCTACAATAATGCTTGACAACGAAGCATATGCCAATACAGGAGGCCAGGAGAGCGGAATGTCAATGCGTGGTAGCGTATTGTACATGGCGCCAAAGGGTAAAAAGTTCTCAAAGATTCAATTGCCTGAAATCGCAAGGGAATCCGGTTGCGCATATGTTGCGGCCATTTCACCCGCGAACCCGAGAAAGCTTGAGAAAGCGGTCAAAAGAGCGATTCTTGTTGCTCGCGAAGTAGGACCGACATATCTTCAGATTTTTGCGCCATGCCCCACTAACTATAAATTTAAAAACAACGAAACTATACAAAAAATCAAAGAACGCGAAAAAGACGGGACATATGTTATGAGGGAATATATAACTCCTGAAGCCCAGGAATATCTTGACAAGGTCGAAGGGGGTAAGAAAAATGCTTAAAAGCAAGATGATTAGTATCCGTATGTCCGGGCTTGGCGGGCAGGGCGTTGTTACAGCTGCGCACATACTGGGTCATTCGGCAACTATGGAAGGTAAGGAAAGCACAGTTAATCCGTTTTTCGGAGCGGAAAAAAGGCTTGCCCCGACTGAAAGTTATGTTAGAATATCCGATGATCCAATACATGAGCGCGGAGAGATTCTCTACCCTAGTATAATTGTTATATTCCATCCGCACGTAATAACATTGGGCAAGTGTTATACGATGCCTTTCTATCAAGGTCTGCAGGATGGCGGGAAAATTATCATTAACTCTGATGTTACTTTGGATATCAAGGAAGAGGATATGAAAGAGTTAAGAGCAAAGAAAGTACAAATTTTCTATCTTCCCGCGACTCAGATCGCAATGGAGGTAGGAGGCACAGAACTTTCGACCAACATTGCAATGCTTGGCGGCATAATGAAAGTTACCGATCTCGTGCAACTCGATACATTGAAAGATGCTATTGCAGCGAGATTCGGAGGTACTAAAACTTTCGTAGCTTCCGCCACTACCGCAGCACTAGACGATGTGCTGAAAAGCAAATTCGGCAAGATTGCGCATCTTGTTGAAAAGAATATGGAAGTTGTCGCAAAGGCTATGGAGTCGATAACTGAGTACTCTCTTAAAGTGGAGGTGTAATAAATGTATTTTTCAGCAAAAGTTGATGAACAAAAATGCATAGGTTGCAAGATTTGTCTTGTGACATGCCCTGATCCCAATGTAATAAGCTTTATTAAGGACAGGAAAAAAGCATTGGTTAATCCTAAACGCTGCAAGGGTTGCGGCCTTTGCGTAATGGTATGCCCAAAGAGCGCCCTTAGCATGCAGTCGGTAAACTAGAACGTAGTCGTGACAGAGGGACGGGGTTGCTGACACACAGTCGTTTATAATGTAGCGACACGGGGACGGTTCCATCGTCTCCCCTTCGGTCCTACGCTACGCTCCGGAGACGCTCGAACCGTCCCCGTGTCGCGTCAGTCTAAAATTGAGCTAAGAGGAGACTACTTTTAGTGTCAAATCAAAATATTTATTTTTTAAAAGGGCGGGTTTCCGCCCTTTTATCTAAACACAAAAAAGAACAAGTTATAAAACCGGCATTTGAAATTGCGACAGGTTGCCGGGTAGAAGTTTTATCTAACTTTGATACCGACATTTTTGGAACGTTTACAGGAGATGTGCCAAGGCCCGGAACTCAGCTTGAAACGGCAAAATTAAAAGCCAGGCGTGCTATGGAGATATCAGGTTTTGATATAGGACTTTCAAGCGAAGGCAGCTTTGGACCTCATCCGTCCATACCTTTTGTACCACTGAATATTGAATATGTTATGCTGATCGACGACAGGGAAAAGATTGAGATTTGGGGCGAATGGTCAGGATACGACACCAATTATTCAAGTGAAACGGTTGATTCTTTAGTAAAAGCCGAAAAATTTGCAGCTTTAGCCGGATTTCCGCAGCATCAGCTTGTGGTGAAGCCTTCTATGCCAAATTCAAAAGAATTGATCAAGGGAATTTGCAATCACGACGCACTGGTCAACGCTGTCGATTGGGCAATATCACTTTCACCTGAGCGAAAGGCGATAATTGAAACCGATATGCGTGCACACGCAAATCCCACACGGATGGCTAACATATTAAAGGCCACACAAAATCTAATTGCAAAGCTAAATAGTGCGTGTCCTGAATGTAACACCCCCGGATTTTGGTTAACTGAGCGTAGAGCGGGTTTGCCCTGCGAATGGTGCGAAATGCCTACAAATGAAATTATGGCGGAGATATACTCATGCATAAGGTGCGGTAAAAAAGAGGAGCGCATGTACACTAAAGGCAAAAAAGCGCCGGCGGGGAGATGCCCGGTTTGCAATCCGTAAATGAAAGCATTATACATCCTTCGTGTTAAGTATAACAGGGCAGTGATCACTTCCCATTATATTCGAATGTATCTGTGCATCAATTAAAAACTCCTTGAGCTTTTCTGATACGATAAAATAATCGATTCTCCAGCCTGTATTCTTTTCGCGTGCCTTCATCATATACGACCACCATGTGTACGCATTCGTTTTGTCCGGATAAAAGTACCTGAATGTATCTAGGTAACCTGAATTGAGCAATCGTGTCATTTTTGATCTTTCCTCATCGGTGAACCCGGCGCTTTTCCTGTTTGACGCCGGATTTTTAAGGTCAATTTCATTGTGTGCCACATTCAGATCCCCGCATAGGATAACAGGTTTTACTCTATTGAGCTTTTCTAAGTATAAAAAGAACATGTCTTCCCAAAGCATCCTGTAATCAAGTCTGGCTTGCTCAGGTTGAGAATTGGGTGTATAGACGTTCACAAGATTAAATTTTTCATACTCAAGCGTTATGACTCTGCCTTCCTGATCGTGCTCAGGAATTCCAACACCATAGAAAACGGATAAAGGTTTTTGCTTTGTAAAAACTGCGGTTCCTGAGTATCCTTTCTTAACGGCATAATTCCAATATTGAGAGTAACCGTTCAAATCAAGGCTTATTTGTCCGCTTTGGAGTTTAGCTTCTTGAATACAGAAGATATCCGCGTTAACTTCATTGAAGTATTCAAGAAAACCTTTGCCTACACAGGCACGGATGCCGTTTACGTTCCATGATACAAGTTTCAATATGATCGCTCCCCCTAATTCCAATAACGGTATCTTACAATATTTATTAGAATTTGTCGACCAACCAGTGTAACGTTTTGTATGGCAGGTTTACATAATATATAGTCGGACTTGTTGAAGGTGCGGCGGAGACAACTGCATCGCTTCTAAGGATAGTTTCCGTCTATTTGACGGATAAGACGAAGAATCAATTCTTGAATAAAAAGAAGTATGCAAAACCCCCAAAAAAGCCTTTTTGGAATTTCTAATGCGGAAATATATCTAAGATAAATATATATGACAGGTTTGTCATATAAAGCATAAGGTGATATAATTAACTTATCATATCATATCGAACTGAACAGGAGGCATTTCAATGCTCAAAGTAAGGAATTTGCGATATAAATATCATAACAGCAGTTCTTATGCAGTTGACGGCTTAGATTTTGACATTAACGATGGCGAGATATTCGGCTTTCTGGGTCCTTCGGGCGCGGGTAAAAGCACCACCCAGAAGATTCTGATCAAACTCTTGCGAGGTTTTAAAGGAGAGATTGAATATCATGGGAAACCATTAACAAGCTATGGCGATTCGTTTTATGAAGATATTGGCGTGAGCTTTGAAATGCCCATTTCATTTTCTAAACTGACAGCTATTGAGAATCTGGACTTTTTCAAACGTTTATATAAAAAAACTGTTGATATAGAGCCTCTCATGCGAAGAGTAGGCCTTTGGGAAGATCGGAATAAAAAAGCGGGAGAATATTCAAAAGGCATGAAAATACGTTTGAATTTCGTAAGAGCGCTTATAAACGATCCCAAGTTTTTATTTTTAGATGAGCCGACCAACGGTATAGATCCGGCAAACGCAAGGATAATGAAAGATATGATACTTGAGTTTAAGCAAAAAGGGGGCACGGTCTTTCTTACAAGCCATATAATGGGAGATGTCGACGAGCTTTGTGACCGCGTGGCTTTCATATCAAGCGGAAAGCTGAACGAAATAGGCAGCACGCGCGATCTTAAACTCAAATACGGTAAGCGTACCGTTAAGACGGAGTATCGCGAAAACGGAGAACTATTGACTCAGACATTTTCCATGGAAGAGATAAAAACACCGGAGTTTTTCAGACTATTGCAGGAGAAAGAGATTGAAACCCTTCATAGCGGCGAGACCACTTTGGAAGAGATTTTTATAAAGGTTACGGGGGTGAAGCTGCGTGAATAATATATCTGTTCTTGTTAAAGGTGAGTTCTCAAGACTCAACAAGTACAACCTTTTTACTGCAAACTTCGTTATTCTTTTGTTTTGGGTATTTCTGGCATATTTTCTTGAAGGCGAAGTGCTACTGCGTTTTATACCGTTTATTTTTCTTATGGATAGCGTCATGATGACTATCCTTCTTGTAGGAGCGACACTTTTTTACGAGAAGAAGGAGCACACTATTAATTCAATCATGGTATCTCCAATATCCGAGAACGAGTATCTTCTGTCTAAGATTATCGCAAGCGTACTTAATTCGCTTATCACAGTAGCTTTCATTTCAATTGCGGTCTATGTTGTTAAGGGAGTGACATTCAACTATTTTCTCGTTATACCTGCGGTGCTTTCTGTATCGGTACTTCATACTTTGATTGGTATAAGGCTTTCTTATAGCGCCAAGGATTTTACTTCAATGCTTATAAACTATATGATATATGTGATCGTTTTCGCGATGCCGCCTATTTTCGCCATGTTTGGCCTAATTGACGAATCAATTTCCCGCTTTTTTCTGTTGCTACCGCCGGAAGCTTCAGGAATTATCATAAATGCAGCGTTTATTGAAACGGAATTGTGGAGAATATTGGCAGGTTATGCGTATTTAACTGTTCTATCATTGATACTGTATTTTTATGTGGTAAAACCTAAATTCAACGAGTATCTGATGAAAGAAACGGGGGTGTGACTATGCTTTTATCCTGGTTTCTATTTGAGTTTAAAAACCTACTTCGTAACAGAATGACATCTATAATGATATTTTACCCTTTTGCACTAGGTCTATTAGGCAGATATCTTATAGTGAACGATATCGTGCAACAGGAAGCAATGGGAATAACAGCAATGTTCATGGCTATAATCACAGGCTTTGCTTATGGCTCCATGGCGGGATTTTCATTATTGGATGACCGTGATGACCAGGTTTTCGCTTCCATTCGCATATCGCCCGTATCTCTTGATCTCTACATCTGGTTTAAGGTTATGTATGCATATATATTGGCACTAATTGGAGGGTTTTTTATTATATGGTACAGTGGTGCAATAAAGCTTTCTGTAACCGATATTTTTCTTGTGGCAGCACTGGCTGCGCTTCAAACACCGATTACCGCTTTTTTGGTAAACGCTTTTGCGCATAACAAGGTTGAAGGCTTTGTGACAATGAAAGCGACCGGTTTTCTTTTGATGCTGCCACTCGGAGGATTCTTTTTTCTGGACGCAAAAGAATGGCTGTTCGCGATTGCGCCGCCTCATTGGGCTGCCAAAGCTGTGCAGCGCGCTATGCTTGAACCCTTGATTGACGCGGGCGTAGTAAGCATGAATCTTGAATTTCATCAGTATATAGCGATTGGTATGATTTATAACCTTTGTTTGGTTGCACTTACATACAGACTGTTTAAAAATAAAAACGACCTTTAATGAAAGAAGGGGGAAATCATGTTAAATATTTGGTCGCTCATTCTGCTCCTTTTATCGGCTTTTTACATCATTGGCGCGATTTTTGAGTTTCCGATAATGTTTGAGGGGAACCCTAAATCAAGGTTTTTGATGCAGAAATTCGGAAAGAAGACCTTGAAAACAATAATGATTGTGTTGGGCATAGCTTTAGGTGTGATCGCAATAGTCATACGGTAGTTTAAGTCTTGCCATTCTCATTTGAAATGCGGCTTACGGTTCAGCGATACCATGTTTTATAATGGTTAGCATTTGATGAAGCCTCTTGAGAAGTTCCGGCTCCGATAAATCGTGCTGCAACGCTTTTGATAAATATAAGTTTGCTGAGTAAATCAGATCTATAATAATGGCAGGGTCGATATCTTTTTTAATTAATCCTTTGTTTTGATCACGCATTACCAGATCCTTAAACATTTGGAAGCCCTGTTCGGATAGGTCCCTAAGCTTGCTTATAAAATCGCTTTCATCTGTAAGCATGAGCATACCTATGCGGTAATACTCCGGTTTAGTTTTGCTCCATTTTAGGGCAGCCTCAAACATATAAACAAATGTATCAAAAAAATCCGCATCTTTGCACCATTGCATAGTATTTCCCATGACGGATAGCTTTTCTTTGCCGATTTCATTGAGCATATAAAGGTATATATCTTCTTTATCATTGAAATACTGATAAAAGCTTCCTCGGGAGACCAAAGCGGCTTTTACTATATTGTTTATCGATGCTTCGCTGAATCGCTTCAAAGCGAATTCATTCACGGCGGCGTCGAATATACGTTTTTTCTTTTCATTTGTAAGGTTAAAGAAAGTTTCTTTTGGCAAAATATCACCTCTGATTTTATTTTAGCATATTTAGTTATGTTTGAGTACTAAGAAGCATTGAGATCTGTCCCCTCAAAAGAA
>Ga0209105_100099_pt1 | contig 30044 bp, 25 predicted proteins | sample SedPBSmetaG_FD_184158 | JGI IMG/M metagenome (GOLD analysis project Ga0209105, IMG submission 184158) | Freshwater sediment bacterial and archeal communities from Indian Creek, Illinois, USA to study Microbial Dark Matter (Phase II) -... | ecosystem: Environmental > Aquatic > Freshwater > Creek >...
ACAAGATCCGCCTCGCCGCGGAGAATGCTTTCCGCCGCCAGCATCAGGCAGGCGAGCCCGGAAGAACAGCCTATGGAGATCGTAACCACATTTCCTTTGCAGTTAATTTCCCTGGCTATCTGAGAAGCGGGAGCATGGGGAAAACAGCTGGCGATTGCCCCCGCAGAAGTTTTATTGTTAATTTGAAAACCGGCGAATTCCTTTTCCACAACCCCCATATCTGTACTGCTGATGCCCATATAAACCCCCAGGGAGCAATCCGGCATCGCTGCCGGATCCAGTCTGGCATCCTTAAGTGCCTGCCTTGCTGCCTTTAAAGCATAAACTGTGCTCCAGGAAAAATCCTCTTCTTTCTGCGCAAGCCCATTTTCCTGAAGCCATTCCCCGGGTATTTCACCGGCAATGCGGCAGGGATAGGGGGTAGGGTCAAATTTGCTGATGCGCCGTATCCCCGACCGGCCTTCGGCCAGGGCCTGCCAAAAATTTTCCTTACCCACACCGTTCGGCGCCACGACCCCCAGGCCTGTAATAACAACGCTGCGCATCTTAGGCCTCTGCCCCTTTCGTTAACTTGCTGCCAGCCGTATCCTGCGGCTTTGTACAAACGAGCAACCAGGCCTGTCCACCATAAGCTTTTGCCAATCCATCAATCTTCAAGCCGGACTGGCATATCAGTGATGATAGCTCTTTTTCACTGAAAAAAGTAAACGCACTCTGCTTCTGGATGATGCGGTTAATTACCAGGAAGGGCAGCAGCGACGGGCTCAGCCGGAGGAGCTGCGCGCTGAAAAATAAAAACCAAAACAGTGGATATTTCTGCCGCATGGTCTGGATGTGTTCCCGGAAGAGAGGACCCATGCGCGGCTGTTCCGGTGGGGTGACCAGGACGAGCCTGCCACTCGCTTTTAATAGTCTCCCGCATTCTCTCATAAACTGCGCAGGGTTGTTCAGGGCATAGAGGGTGTTGACGCAGACAATCCCGTCAAATTCCCCATCCGCAAAGGGCAAAGGGAGATCCAGATTGCCTTGCTGCAGGGTGGCTTTGCCATTTTGTCCCAGCTTGACCTTGGCTCGCTCCAGCATGGCTTTTTCAAAGTCAATACCAATCAGGGAGAGGTTTGCCGGGGATCCGGCCATGGCTTTAAGAAGATTGCCCGTGCCGCAGCCGGCATCAAGGATACGCCAGCCATCCTGTGCGTCCAGGGATTTCTTCACCTGGCTCAGCAGCTCCCGGTAAGGGTGGAAGCGCAGCAGGATATTGTCATAGACGTTGGCGTATACCTTCCAGAGCCCTCTGCTATGTTCCATCTTAAAGGTGCCCTCCCGAAAATGGATGGGAATTGCAGTTTGCCACCGAACCGTTTTTTATCATTCTACATTAAATATAGAAAATCCTCCATATTTTGATAACCTATTCACAAAAATTAACAAATTTTATTATTATTTTTTCACCCTAAAGAGTTAATTCTTAATTAACCCTTTTTTAACCTGCTTCCATGCTTTTAAGCGATTTTTTTTTCACTATGGATCCTGTAAAGTTATTCTGTAAAGTATCAGCAACCAGAGCGGCAAGTTGCGCTATTGCTGTCGCTGGTTTGCTGGCAGGCATGATAATGGGCCGGCTGACCATGCAAAAGCTGGTTATTTTGCGTTAAATTTAAGAGTGAAAAACACAAGTTGAGGTGTTGAAAAATGAGATACGCAGAGACGGGGTATAATTTAGAAGTTGATTTATCCAGCGGAAACGTTGAGCGGGTAGAAACCGATCCGGGATTGGCTGAGCAATACCTGGGGGGCCTGGGTACTAACGCCAAGCTATTGTGGGACAGGGTCCCACCGGAAACAGAACCCTTTTCTCCAGACAACCTGCTCATCTTCGGCACCGGCCTTTTATGCGGCACACCTGCTCCCGGTGCGAACCGCACCATTGTTACCACCTATTCCCCCCAGACTTTGTTAATGGCTTATTCCATGATGGGGGGGTTTTTTGCGCCGGAGCTGAAGTATGCCGGTTATGATAAAGTTATCATACGCGGCAAGTCCCCCAAATTGGTCTACTTGTGGATAAACAACGATAAAGTGGAGATACGCGATGCCTCCCATCTGCAGGGGAAAGGTTCCCTGGAGACAGCGGAGCAGATTCGGGCGGAGCTGCAGGACCCGAACATCCAGGTGGCCTCTATCGGGCTGGCCGGGGAAAACCGGGTCTATTTCGCCTCTATCGAGCAGGGCAGGTCCAGCGCCAGCCGGCTCGGCATCGGCGCCGTGATGGGGGACAAGGGATTGAAGGCCGTTGCGGTGCGCGGCACCAGGGATATCAACCTGGCCAAGCCGGCCGCATTTATTCAGTGCTGTAACGAGGTGCTCGATTATATTAAATTCAGAAACGCAAACCCCATCCCCGGGGTGATGCCCATTCTGGCCGGCCTTGGATCGCCGCAGGAGATGGCGGTTTTTGACGAAAAGTGGCATACGGAGAATTTCATGTGGGGGAACTCGCGCACCCGCAGGAGGGATTTTTGGAACGAGGAGATCGAAAAGCAGTGGGAGGATACGCAAAAAAGCGTGCGCACGCGCCTGATCAGCTGTTATAACTGCCCCATGAAATGCGGCGCCACGATCTCCATCCCTGGTTTGCCCACCTACATGATGAAATGTTTCTCTAAGCTTACCTATACGATGGCGGCTTATTCGGACCTGCAATTTGGTTTTGAAATTGCCCAACGTGCCACGGAGTATGGCGTAGACGGATTTTCCGCGCCGCAGGTTATGGCCTTCGCCCTGGAGCTTTATGAGGCCGGTATTTTAAAGGAGAGTGACTTCCCGGGGATGCCCTCCGATAACGAAGGGAGATTCTACTGGCTGCTGGATAGGATCGTGCGGCGGGAAGGGATCGGTGATATCCTGGCCAACGGCACTTACTGGGCCGCCAAGCAGATTGGTAACGGCGCGGAGGCATTTGCCCACAATACGATTAAGAAACACGAGCAGCTGCCGCTCAAGCTGGGCATGCTGAACCCCATTTATTACCTCATGTATTCCACCGGCGAGAAGATTAACATTACGCAGATTGAAGGCCAGTTTCCCCAGGCGCCTTTTGAAACGATGGAGGAGCGGGAAGCTTTTGTCAAGGATTGGATCCAGGTTCCCAATGATAAGTTCAAGGAATACTTCCTGAAGTGGGACTTCCGCGGGGAATACTCCATGCCGTTATATCCGGGCGTACAGGCCTGCTGTGAAATCGTGGACTGGATGGAGCGGATGCACTACATTGATGATGCTCTCGGCATCTGTGCCGGTTTGTCCTCATTCCCGCTGAAGCCCCCCTATCATATAAACAATTACCCCATGATCATATCGGCAGCACTCGGCATTGATCTCGATCCGGACGGACTGACGAAGATAGCCAGGCGGAACCGGACCCTGGTGAGGGCCGTAAACGTTAGACGGGGCATGCGCCGGGCCGATGAGAAGCCGCCGGAGGATCACTGGAAAAAGAGATTTCCCGAACTTGAAACCCAGCTCCTCGATGCGTATTACGCACTAAAGGGCTTCAGCAAAGACGGTGTTCCCACCAAAGAGTCTTTACATGAATTGGATATGGATTATATCAGTGAGGACTTTGAAAGGAGAGGGATATCACAAAATGGCCAAAGTGAAAAAGAAAGTTAAACTGATTAAGATCGACCCTGATAAGTGTAACGGCTGCCGCGCATGTGAGCTTATCTGTTCCGCGTTTCACGCCACGCCGAAGTACAGCAGCAACAATCCGGCGAGATCCCGTATACGGCTGATCCGCGAACCGATCAAAGACGTATATCTTCCCGTATATGCGGGTGAGTATACGGCAGCCGCGTGTATGGGCAGAAACAAATATGTAATTGATGGCAAGGAATACGATGAGTGTGCTTTTTGCCGGGCTTCCTGCCCGGCAAGGGATGCTTTCAAAGAGCCTGATTCCGCTCTGCCGCTCAAGTGCGATATGTGCGAGGACGATCCGGCTCAGGAAGTGCCCTTGTGCGTCAAATGGTGCATAACCGATGCCCTTACTTATGAAGAAGCGGAAGAGGAAGTGGAAGAGGAAGTATCGTTAACGGAGATGGAAACCGGCCTCAAATCGCTGGTGGAGAAGTATGGTCTGGAGAATATGGTGGATGGCATTGCCCGTTTGTCACAGAAAGGGTAAAATGTCATCAGATGCAAACCTTTAGGGCGAAAGAAGGGATCAAGCGTCGTGAAGACTGAAACTCCAATCAAAGAGGTAATAGAGGAGATAAAGGAATGCGGTGGAGACGCCGTTAAATTCTGCTATCAATGCGGAAAATGCGATACGGTCTGTCCATGGAATAAAGTTACCACTTTCAGTATGCGCAAGTTAATCCGTGAGGCCACTTTCGGCATTCCGGAGATAGATCTGGAAGAAACATGGCGTTGTACTACCTGCGGTAAGTGCCCGCAGGAATGTCCGCGGGATGTACGGCAAATAGACGATGTGGTGGCCCTGCGCAGGCTTGGCACCATGTACGGCATCTCTCCGGCTTTTCTCAAACCTGTCCGTTCCGCGGTGGCAAGCCTTGCCGCAGAAGGTAACCCTTTGGTTGCGGAACGGGCAAAGCGGGCCGATTGGACGGAGGGTCTTGGCGTTAAGCCATTCACCGAAAAAATGGATATTTTATATTTCCCCTGCTGCTATATCAGCTATGACCAAAGGCTGAAGGAGATTGCCCGGGCTACAGCCCGTATCCTGCAAAAGGCAGGGGTGGAGTTCGGAATCTTGGGGACCAGGGAGAATTGCTGCGGTGAGAGCATCCGCAAAACAGGTAACGAAGAAACATTTAAAAAGCTGGCGAGGGAGAACAGCAAAACTTTTATCGAAAACGGCGTAACGAAGATCCTTGTTTCTTCGCCACATTGCTACCACACATTTAAGAATGAGTATAGCGAGTTTAAAGTGAACTTTGAGATAGTGCATATTTCCCAGTATTTGCATGAGCTTCTTAACGAAGGAAAGCTTCAGATCAGCAAGGAGTACGGGAAGAAAGTCATGTACCATGACCCGTGTTACCTGGGACGGCATAACGGTATTTTTGAGGAACCACGGGAGATCTTAAAGAAGCTGCCCGGTCTGGAACTAAGCGAGCTGGCCGAGTCGCGGCAAAACAGCCTCTGCTGCGGCATGGGAGGCGGTAGGGTCTGGATCGATACGAAAATGGCGGAAAGATTCTCCAACCTCAGGGTTAAAGAAGCGGTGGAAAGCGGGGCCGAGGTGTTGGTTAGCGCCTGTCCGTATTGTGTGGATGCCCTGGAGGAGAGCAGGTCCGGTCTTAATTATGAGGATGTCATTCAGGTAAAGGATATTGCGGAGATCCTCGAGGAAGCGCTCTGATAGGAGGAAGCGGTAATGATGCAGGAAGGAATTGGCGAGCCGGATAAGCAGATTGTGTTGGCGGATCTGGCCTGCGATCGCTTTTCCGAGGAAGGATGGACCAAAACCGCGGTTCACCTGCCCAGGGAGATGGGGCTTACCATCTATGTGAATCAGCAGGAGCTGCTTACCATTTTGTGCACTCCAAGCAAGCTAAACTACCTAGTCCTTGGTTTCCTGTACGCAGAGGGGATCATTACCAGAATCAGCGATGTAGTAATGATGCGGGTATGTGAGGATGACGCGCTGGCTGATGTGAGGCTGAAAGACAGCGCATATGTGTTGCCAACAAAACGCACGCTTGCTTCCGGTTGCGGCGGCGGCTCGGTTTTTAAGACTGAGGGGCAGAGAATCGAATCGGATCTGGTTGCTAAGCCGGAGGATGTGCTGTCACTGATGCGGCAGATGCAGGAAGAGATGGACCTGTACCGGCTTAGCGGCGGCGTACACACTTCAGCGCTCTCCGATAAGGAGAATCTGTTGGTAATGGCTGAGGATATCGGCCGGCATAACACCCTGGACAAGATCCAGGGCGAATGCCTGATGCGCGGCATACCAACAAGGGATCGGCTGCTGCTCACTACGGGGCGTATCTCCTCGGAGATGCTGCTCAAGGCGGCAAGCATGCAGGTTCCCCTTGTTGTTTCGCGACACTCGCCGACAGGAGGCGCCCTTTCCCTTGCCCGTGAGTTGGGCATTACGCTGGTTGGCCATGTGCGCGGCCGAAGCCTGCTGGTTTATACTCATCCGGAGCGACTTGGCCGCGCAGCATCATAACAGCATAAGGGCAGATAAAGCCTGATGGGGTGATAGAAAATGGATAATGTTCTGTCGTTAAAAGAGAAAATTCAACAGCTGTGTAAAGGCCTGGCGGACAGTAATTTTGGCGATGTTATGGTGGTGGGCGGAGGCATCAGCGGTATCCAGGCATCTTTGGACCTTGCCACTGCCGGTTTTAAGGTTTATCTTGTGGATAGGGCGCCCGCCATCGGCGGCCATATGGCGCAGCTGGATAAGACCTTTCCCACCAATGACTGCTCCATGTGAATACTCTCGCCTAAACTGGTCGAGGTCGACCGGCACAAAAATATTGAAGTCTTTTCCTATACTGAAGTTGACCGTGTGGAAGGGGAAGCGGGAAACTTCAAGGTAACGCTTACCAGAAAGCCAAGATATGTGGATGAGAGCAAGTGTACCGGATGTACTGTTTGTGTGGAGTACTGCCCGGTTAAATACCCGGATCAATTTAACCAGGAGATATCAAAAAATAAAGCTGTCCATATTTATTATGCCCAGGCGATTCCCCTGATCACCTATATCGATGAAAGCTGCCTTTATCTCAAAGAGAAAAAGTGCCGTATTTGTGAAGCGGTGTGTAAGAATAACGCCATAGATTTTAATCAGAAGGCGGAGAAGCTGGAGCTAAAAGTAGGCGCGGTCGTGCTGGCTCCGGGCTTTGAGCCGTTTGATCCCGGAGTGCGGGAGGAATATCATTACGGGGAGTTTGCCAATGTAGTGACCAGTATGGACTATGAGCGTCTGCTGTGTGCCACCGGACCGTATGAAGGGGAGGTGCTGCGCGCTTCCGACTTGAAACATCCGCACAAAATAGCCTGGATCCAATGTGTCGGATCAAGACAGGTCAATCCTCCGGGCGCCAATAGCTATTGTTCGGCCGTATGCTGTACCTACACACAAAAACAGGTAATCCTGACAAAAGACCATGATGCCGCAGCCGAATGTACTATATTTCATAACGATATCCGCTCCTATGGAAAAGATTTCGAACGGTTCTACGCAAGGGCGGAGAATCTTCCCGGGGTTCGCTTTATCCGCAGCTACGTATCAATTGTCAAAGAGGACCCGGAGACTAAAAATGTAGCCATACGCTATGCCAGCAACGAGGATGGGGTAATAGAAGAGGAATTCGATCTGGTTGTGCTCTCTGTCGGCTTGGCCCCTCCTGCCGGCCTGAAGGATCTGGCAGGGAAGTTCGGTATTGAACTCAACGACCATGGTTTCTGCAAAACCAATCTTACCAATCCGATGGAAACTACACGGCCGGGATTTTTCATCAGCGGCGCCGTCCAAGGTCCCCTGGATATTCCCGAAGCCGTTGTGACCGCCAGCGGGGCTGGCTCCCAGTGTGGTGAGCTGCTCAACTACAGGAGAGGGGATCTTGCCCAAGAAAGGGTATATCCTCCTGAAAGGGATGTGGCTGGCGAAGATCCAAGGATCGGGGTCTTTGTCTGTCACTGCGGGGCAAATATCGGAAGGATCGTGAATGTCCCCGAAACGGTGGAGTACTGCAAAACACTGCCGAATGTTGTCTATGCGCAGGAACAGCTGTTTTCATGCGCCACCAACTGTGCCGGAGAGATTAAAGATGTGATTAGGGAAAAAGGACTAAATCGTGTCGTTGTCGCCGCCTGCTCTCCCCGGACCCTGGAGCTGTTGTTCCGGGACACACTGCGGGAGGCGGGGCTCAACCAGTATTATTACGAAATGGCCAACATCCGGGAGCACTGTTCCTGGGTCCATCCCAAAGAAAAGGAAGAAGCTACACGCAAAGCAAGGGATATAATCCGCATGTCCGTAGCCAGAGCCTGTCATCTGGAACCGTTAACGGAGATTGATCTGCCGGTTACGAAGCGGGCGCTGGTGGTTGGCGGAGGTATCGCCGGTATGACCTGTGCCCTTTCCATCGCCCGACAGGGACATGAAGTCCACCTGGTGGAAAAGGAGACGGTGCTGGGAGGAATAGCACGCCGCATCCATCACACCATGGAAGGTCTTGATGTCCAGGCGTATCTGGATGATCTTATAGCGAAGGTATACCGTCATCCCCTGGTGCATGTATATACGGGTGCGACCATTACGGATGCTTCGGGCTATGTGGGAAATTTTGTAACCAGCGTGCGCTCACAAGGAAGGGCCGCCACCATCAAACACGGGGCAACTGTTATCGCTGTGGGTGCCGATCTATATACTCCAGCCGAATATCTTTACGGAGAAGATGAGCGGGTCATGACCCATCTTGAGTTGGAAGAGCGAATTGCCGCGGGAGATGAAAGGGTGAAAGGCGCGGCGGCAATCGCGATGATTCAATGTGTGGGCTGCCGCAATGAAGACAGAAATTACTGCAGCCGTATCTGCTGCGGCGAGTCTGTGAAGAATGCCCTCAAATTAAAAGAGATGAATCGGCAAATGGATGTTTACATTCTCTTCCGGGATATGCGGACATACGGTTATTATGAGGACTATTACAGGGAAGCGGCAAGTAAGGATGTGCGCTTTATTCGTTACGAACAGCATGCGCCGCCTGTGGTGGAAGCAGCAGAGGATGAAAACGGCAGGAGCGTGCTTAAGGTTACCCTGCCCGATTATGTATTAGGCAAAAAGCTTGAACTGGATGCTGATATTGTTGCTCTCGCTGCCGCTGTTGTGCCCTCTGGCGGAACGAAGGAGATAGAAAATTTATTTAAAGTGGGCTTGAATCCGGACGGCTTCTTTAAAGAGGCTCATGCCAAGTTAAGACCGGTTGAGTTCACATCAGGGGGCGTTTACCTTTGCGGCTTGGCCCACTATCCCAAACTGATCAAGGAGACAGTCAGCCAGGCTTATGGTGCCGCGGGCCGGGTCTTAACCCTTCTGGCGAACGATACGGTCACTGCCTCCGGCTCCATTTGCGTGGTGGATGAGGATAGCTGCGTTTCCTGCGGAGCCTGCATTGCCGCCTGCACGTACGGCGCCATCGAATTTCAGGAAACACCGCAAGGCATGAAGGCTGTAGTGAATCCTGTCTTATGCAAGGGAGATGGTCTCTGCAACGCGAAATGCCCGACGGGGGCTATACAGCTCAAACACTTTACCGATGAAGAGCTGATGAGCCAGATTGATGCGGTAGTTGAGTTGCCGCCGCACGGTCTGCGCGAAAGCCTTGTCGATGCCGCGCTTTTGCCCCAAATTGATGCGGCGGTTCACGCATAAAGCAACATAAGCGGTTCATTGGTACAATGGACAACACATAAAGGAGGTGGAAGGCAGTGAGTGCAGAACTAAAATTTAGACCTAGAGTGCTGGGTTTTGTCTGCCAGTGGTGAGGCTACGGAGCTGCGGACCTGGCTGGCGTGTCCAGACTACAATATGCAACGGAAATCAGGCTGCTGCGTGTCATGTGCACCGGCAGAGTGGACCTGGCACATATGCTCCGGGCTTTTACGAAGGGCATGGACGGGGTGTTTATCGGAGCTTGCCGTTTAAATGAATGCAACTATATTACCCAGGGCAATTACCATATATTAAACAAGATTTTTCTTTTTAAAAAAATTATGGCATACCTGGGACTCAATCCCGAAAGATTAAGGCTGGAATTTATGTCTTCCGGCGAAGGAAACCTTTTTGCCGCTGTAGTCGATGATTTTGTCGGGCAAGTACGGGGGTTGGGACCGCTGGGTAAGGGCGATGGACTGGACAACAATAGACTGGCGCTAAATCTTAAAGCAATTGCCAGAATAATTCCCTATATCAGGCTGGTGGAGAGCGAGCAGCTGCGGCTAAAATTTGCCACCCCGGAGGAATATGAGCAATTCTACGCCAGTGAAGCCTTTGGCAGATTATTTGAGGGACTTATTGCCGAAAAGCTGGCCGTAAGCCAGATCGTGCTGCTTCTTAAGGAAAGCCCCCTTGCAACGGCGGAGCTCTCCAAATTTTTAGGCCTGACTCCGTCTGAAATATCGAGGCATATTAACAGTGCGGCAAAGCAGGGATTGGTCCGCTACGAGGAAGACCGGAAGCTTTTTGCTTTGGCGTAGCACAGGCTTCCAGCCGGCAAAGGTAACATTTCAGGCTGCAAACGGGGTGTAGGGTTATCTTTGATATGTAAAATAAAGGAGCAGAGGATAGAAGCCATGGACAATGGGAGAATCGATCAGATTATCGACAAGCACGAGAGTGCGGCCAGTTCACTCATCCAGGTATTACTGGAGATCCAGAGCGAAAATCACTGGCTACCCAGGGAAGCATTAACCCGGGTCAGCGAGCGACTAGATGTGCCTTTAACACGTGTTCAGCATATTGCCACGTTTTATAAAGCCTTCAGTTTAGTTCCCAAAGGTCGTCATGCCGTCCATATTTGCACGGGCACTGCCTGTCATGTGCGTGGTGCCCAGCGTGTGCTGGACGCGGTGCAGGAGACGGCCGGCATAAAGCCAGGCGAAACGGACCTTGAGATGCGGTTTAGTCTGGAGACCGTTAACTGCCTCGGCTGCTGTGCATTGGGCCCGGTAATGGAGATTAACGGCAAGACTTACGGCAAGATATCGCCGGCCGAAACGGCAGCTGTGCTGCAAAAATATGAGTGAGAGGGAAAATTATGCCACGGATAAAATCGCCTGAGCAGCTTGAGAAAGTCAGGCAGGAGGTACTGTCCCGGAGAGATCCGGGCAAGCCTTGTATCTCCATATGTGCCGGCACCGGTTGTCTTGCCTTTGGTGCAGCTGAAGTAATCGCTGCTTTCAAGGCAGAACTTGAAGAACAGGGTCTGGAGGCTGAAGTGGATACCAAGGGAACGGGATGCCCGGGATTTTGTGAGAGGGGTCCCCTTCTGGTTATCTATCCTGAAGAGATATGCTATCTCCAGGTAAAACCCGAAGACGTTCCCGAGATTGTTTCACAGACGATCAAGGAGAAAAAGGTAATAGAGCGGCTCCTCTATGTTGAGCCTGCTACCGCTAAAACAGCGCTCCGGGAATCGGATATTCCCTTCTACAAGCATCAGGAACGGCTGATCATCTGTGATAATATTAGGATTGATTCCAAAAGCATCGACGATTATCTGGCAATCGGTGGTTATACCGCATTGGCCCAAGTTCTTTTCCAGATGACCCCCGAGCAGGTACTAGAGGAGATCAAAAAAGCCAACCTCAGGGGAAGGGGCGGCGGCGGCTTCCCCGCAGGGAGAAAATGGGAAGGATCCCGTAACGCGCCGGATCCCATAAAATATGTGGTTGTCAATGCCGACGAGGGTGACCCCGGTGCGTTTATGGATCGGGCGCTGCTCGAAGGAAACCCCCATTCCATCCTGGAGGGGTTGATTATCGGGGCATACACCATCGGTTCCCATGAAGGGTATATTTATGTGCGGCAGGAATACCCCCTGGCGGTGGAAAATATAAACCTGGCGATCAGACAGGCCGAAGCATACGGTTTTCTTGGGGAAAACATCCTTGGCTCAGGCTTTGACTTCAGCGTTAAAGTACACCAGGGGGCCGGCGCTTTTGTTTGCGGTGAATCGACGGCGCTGATGACAGCGCTGGAAGGCAGAGCAGGCGAACCCAGGCCCAAATATATCCGCTCCAACATTAAGGGGCTTTGGGAAAAGCCCACCGTCCTGAACAATGTGGAGACCTGGGCGAATGTACCGCTGATTATCAATAAAGGCGCGGACTGGTTCAGGCAATTTGGCACGGAAGGAAGCAAAGGCACCAAAGTTTTCTCCCTGGTTGGTAAAATAGTCAATACGGGTCTTGTGGAGATAGCTATGGGGATGACCTTGCGGGATATTATCTACAAGATCGGCGGCGGCATCCCCGGAGAGAAGAAGTTCAAGGCGGTGCAGACCGGAGGGCCGTCCGGCGGCTGCCTGCCGGAAGGGCTGTTGGATTTGCAGGTTGGCTTTGATGAACTTAGCAAGGCCGGCTCCATGATGGGGTCGGGCGGGATGATTGTTTTGGATGAAGATACCTGCATGGTTGATGTGGCCAGGTACTTTCTTGACTTTCTCACGGATGAATCGTGCGGCAAATGTGTCCCCTGCCGTGAAGGTGTCAGGCAGATGTTGAAAATTCTTACAAATATCACGCAGGGAAAGGGTAAAGAGGACGATATCGCCCTTTTGGAGGAGTTAGCCGAAGTAGCCAAAGCGGCTGCCCTCTGTGCTTTGGGCCAGACTGCTCCCAACCCGTTTCTTAGCACGCTGCAATACTTCAGGGAAGAGTACGAAGCGCACATCAAGGAAAAGAGATGTCCGGCGCTTTCCTGCAAGGAACTGATCGTGTTTTACATTGATCCGGAAAAATGCAACGCTTGCATGACTTGCCTTAAGAAATGCCCTGCTGAAGCCATATCTGGCGGCAAGAACAAGATCCATGTGATTGATCAGGAAAAATGCACGAAATGCAGGACCTGTTTTGAAGTTTGCCCACCCCGTTTTCGTGCCGTAAAGATAGTTTCCGGTGAGCCTGTTCCGCCTCCTATTCCGGAAGAGGCAAGAACGATCGCCAGAGGGAGTAAGAAAAATGAGTAAAGTGCTCTTAAAAATTGATGGCATAGCAGTTGAAGCAAGGGAAGGCATGACCATATTAGAAGCTGCGCAAAGTGCGGGGATAACAATCCCCAACCTTTGCCACCACGAAAAATTAGAGCCTTATGGTGCCTGCCGTATTTGCACAGTTGAGGTGGAGGTAAACGGCTGGACAAGATTTGCCGTTTCCTGCGTTTACCCGGTGGAGCAAAATTTGCTCGTAAGAACCAGATCTGCGAAGGTGGACAGAATCCGCAAAATGATCTTGCAGCTTTTGCTTTCCCATGCCCCGGATTCCGAGCAACTACTGGCATTGGCCAAAGAGTACGGCGCAGACAGAGATCGGTTTGAACAAGAGATCTCATTTTGCATTCATTGCGGCCTGTGTGTAAGATACTGTGCCGAAGTGAAGCAGAAGAATGTTGTGGGCTTCATTAATAGGGGGACAAAACGGGAGATCAGTTTTGTCCCGGAGCTGGCTGTCACGGAGTGCTGGCGCTGTAAGGAATGTTTCCCCCTTTGTCCCACGTCCGCCCTGCAGGCAGCTTACGTTCTCATCGAGTCGCTGAAGCAGGGGAACGATTCCCCCGCTTTCCTTTCTTTGAAATAAGAAAGGACGGCTGGCGCCGGCACAGAAAATTTACCGCGCGCAAACTTAAAACGGTTATTTGCGCGTTGACAATAGGGCATACAGCGCATTATAATAAAAACAAACGATTGGTTGAGAGCTTAATCTGAACCGAAGAGGTGTTGCATAATGAGATACGCAGAGACCGGGTATACCCTGGAGGTTGATTTGTCCCGGGGGAATATTGAACGGGTAGAAACTGATCCAAAACTGGTGGAGCTCTATCTGGGGGGGCAGGGTATCGCCGCCAAGATTCTATGGGACAGGGTTCCACCCGATGTTGAGCCTTTTTCTCCGGAAAACCTGCTTATCTTCAGCACCGGCCTGTTGCATGGCACCCCTGTGCCCGGTGCCAATCGCACTGCGGTGAATACTTTTTCACCCCAGACAAATCTGCTGGCCCATTCCCTGATGGGGGGGTTTTTCGGGCCGGAGTTGAAACATGCAGGCTATGACCGCATTGTGATCAGCGGCAAGGCTCCCGATCTGGTATATTTGTGGATACATAACGATAAAGTGGAGATTCGCGATGCCACCCACCTGCGTGGTAAGGGCGTTCATGAAACTACGCGGCTAATCAGGGAGGAATTAAAGGAGCCAGACGCTCAGGTGGCCGCCATCGGTCTGGCCGGCGAAAACAGGGTCTATACAGCAAGTATCGAGCACGGTTTTGCCAGCGCGGCGCGTGGGCCGGGACCGGTCATGGGCGACAAAAGATTGAAAGCCATCGCTGTACGCGGCACCAAGGAGATCTATGTAGCCAAACCGGCCGAACTTTTTGAAGTGTGTATACAACTAAGGGACAAAATTGCCGAAAGCAAAGATGTGGGGGATTGGATGGCGGTGGATGAGGACGATAGTTTTCACCACAACAACTTTGCCTGGGGCAATGCCCGCACCCGGTTAAAAGATTATTGGAGCGAAGAACTGCAAGAACGCTGGACCAGCTGGAAGTATGATAATATGGACCGGCAAAAAGGCTGTTACAACTGTTCCAAAAAATGCATTAATGTAATTAATTATAAAGGGCGAAGATTCGGTTATAAATGCTATGGTAAAGACACATATCATATGGCGGCTTTCAAAGAGCTGGACTTTTCCTATGATATACTGCCGCTTGCGATGGAATACGGCGTCGATTCATACTCTACACCGCAGGTTATCGCTTTTGCTATTGAACTTTACAATGCCGGCATCTTAACAGATAAAGATCTGCCAGATTTTCCTGCGGATGCGGGCGAAAGAACCTTCTATCTACTGGAAAAAATTGTACGGCGTGAAGGGATTGGTGATATCCTGGCCAATGGTGTTTACTGGGCGGCCCGCCAGATCGGCAAGGGGGCGGAAGCATACGATCACAATACCACCAAAAAGTTTGAGCAGCTGCCGATCAAACTGGGCAAACTCAACCCCCCCTATTTTCTCATGATCGCCACCGCTGAAAAGATGGCGATCACCCAGATTGAAGGATCTTTTCCCCAGGACCCCATTACCGATCCGGAGGCGAGAGAAGCGTTTATCGAAAAATGGCGCGTTGTAGTGCCGGATGAAAAGTTTTTACAATGGTTCCGGGAATGGGAAAAGCGCAACGTAATATCCAATGAGGCGTCCTGTGCCATTACCGATTGGAATGAAGCCATGCATTTTCTTGATGACTCCCTCGGGCTTTGCGGTTTTCTCTCATCATTCCGGGGGCAGTTTGGCGGAGGCGTTGTCTATCATATAAACAATCTGCCCAAGATTATCTCCCTTGCCACCGGTATTGAGTTTGACAAAGACAAGTTGTGGAAAGTTTTTCAGCGAAACCGCAATCTGGTCAGAGCCCTTAATGTAAGAAGGGGGATGCGCAGGGTTGACGAGAAACCTCCGGATGACCACTGGGCGGTACGGGACCATGAATTTGAACAAAAACTACTGGATGATTATTACGAATTCAAGGGTTGGACCAAAGACGGTATTCCCACCAAGGAAACATTGGATCAATTGGATCTGGGGTATATTAGCGAAGACTTTATCAGACGGGGAATCCTGACAGGTACTGAATTAGAAACGGCAGGAGGCGCTGAGAGTGAAAGGTGAGCTGGTCCGGAAAAAAATAAGAAAGATTAACGTAAACCTTGACAAATGCAACGGCTGCCGTGCCTGCGAACTGGCCTGTTCAGCTTTTCACGCCAAGCCGAAATACAGCAGTATGAACCCGGCCAGGTCGCGTATCCGTGTGGTCACGGACGAGATCAATGATGAATATGTTCCCATCCGGGCCACCAATTATACCAAGGCAGCCTGTGACGGCAGGCGTGTATACACCGTAAACGATAAAAAGTACAGCGAGTGCAGTTTCTGCGGCAGTATTTGCCCGGTCCGGGATCTGTTCAAAGATCCCGCTTCCGGTCTCCCATTAAAATGCGATATGTGTGAAGATGATCCGCCGCAGGGCGAGCCGCTGTGTGTGCAGGCGTGTTCCCTTGGCGCCCTCACCTACGAAGAGGTTGAGGAGATGGTGGAGGAAGAAGTGAAACCGGATGAGGTAGAACTGGGATTGAAAGCATTGACGGATAAATATGGTGCGCAGAAGCTGGCCGATACCTTTGCCCGCATCTCACAAAAAGAGTGAGGAATACGAATATGCAAATATTTGAAGGACAGCTTGTTAAAAACCTTGCAGATTTTAATTGCGGCGACGTAATGGTTGTGGGCGGCGGCATTAGCGGTATCCAGGCATCATTGGATCTTGCCGCTGCCGGCTTTAAGGTTTACCTGGTTGACAGAGCGCCTGCCATTGGCGGTCATATGGCCCAGCTTGATAAGACCTTTCCTACCAACGATTGTTCGATGTGAATACTCTCGCCCAAACTGGTCGAGGTCGGCCGGCACACCAATATTGAAGTTTTTTCCTATACCGAAGTTGACCGCGTGGAAGGGGAGGCGGGAAACTTTAAGGTAAGGCTGATTAGAAAACCCAGGTATGTTCTGGAGGACAAATGTACCGGTTGTGCCACCTGCGTGGAACATTGCCCGGTCAGATACCCGGACCCATTTAACCTGGAGATATCAAAGAACAAAGCGATCCATATTTATTATGCCCAGGCAATCCCCCTTGTGGCATACATTGATGAAAGCTGCCGTTATCTGAAGGATGGGACTTGTACTGCCTGCGAAGCTGTATGCCGGAATGAAGCCATAGACTTTTCTCAGGAAGCGGAAGAGATAGAGGTTAAAGTCGGCGCCGTCGTCCTGGCGCCAGGGTTTGAACCTTACGATCCCGGTTTGCGTGCGGACTACGGCTATGGCAGGTTTGCCAATGTGGTAACCAGTATGGACTATGAACGGCTGCTTTGCGCCACCGGGCCGTACGAAGGGGAGGTGCTGCGCGCCTCTGACCTGAAGCATCCCCACAAAATTGCCTGGATTCAATGCGTCGGTTCCCGGCAGGTCAACCCCCCGGGCGCCAACAGCTATTGCTCATCCGTCTGCTGCACCTATACACAAAAGCAGGTCATTTTGACAAAAGACCATGAACCGGGATCTGAGTGCACCGTTTTTCATAATGACATACGTTCCTTCGGCAAGGATTTTGAGCGCTTCTATGCCAGGGCGGAGAATCTTCCCGGGGTCCGCTTTATCAGGAGCTATGCTTCAGTGACAAAAGAGAATGCGCAAACGGGCAGGGTAACGCTGAGCTATGCCACCAATGAGGACGGAGTGCGGGAAGAGGAGTTCGATATGGTGGTGTTATCCGTGGGATTCAACCCTCCCGCGGACGTCAGGGATCTGGCGAATAAGTTAGGTATTGAACTTAATGATCACGGTTTCTGCAAAATTAACCCCTTAAAACCGATGGAGACATCAAGGTCGGGGTTTTTCATCAGCGGTGCTTTTCATGGCCCATTGGATATCCCTGAGTCAGTTGTAACCGCCAGCGGGGCCGGCTCCCAGTGCGGCGAACTCCTCAACTACAGGAGGGGGGGCCTTTCTGTGGAAAGGGTCTATCCGCCGGAAAGGGATGTGTCGGCAGAAGAGCCAAGAATCGGGGTGTTTGTATGTCATTGCGGGGCGAACATCGGTTCGGTGGTGGATGTCCCCTCCATGGTGGAATATGCCCTGACCTTACCCAATGTGGTATATGCCCGTGAGCAGCTTTTTGCCTGCGCAACCAATTCTGCCAAGGAAATTACTACCATGATCCGGGAAAAGGGACTCAATCGCGTGGTTGTGGCTGCTTGCTCACCCAGAACGCTTGAACTCCTTTTCCGCGATACCCTGCGGGAGGCAGGAATTAACCAGTACTATTACGAAATGGCCAATATCAGGGAGCACTGCTCCTGGGTTCACGCCAAGGAGAAGGAAGAAGCCACGGCAAAGGCCAGGGACATTATCCGCATGTCGGTAGCCAGGGCCCGCCATTTAGAACCGTTAAAGGAAATCGATCTGCCCGTGAATAAAGCTGCATTGATAGTCGGCGGCGGTATTGCCGGCATGACCTGTGCCCTTTCCATTGCCCGGCAGGGGCATGCGGTTCACCTGCTGGAAAAAGAAAGAGAACTGGGAGGCATGGCCCGCAAGTTGCATCACACCCTGGATGGGACCGATGTACAGGCATACCTACATACTCTCATGCGCGATGTATACCGGCATCCGATGATTCACATATATACCGGTGCGTCTATTTTGGAAGCTGCAGGCTATGTGGGTAATTTTGTAACCAGAGTGAAATCTGAAAAGGGGTTAAGTGAGATCAAGCATGGTGCGACTGTTATCGCCATAGGCGCCGATCTGTATACCCCCGCCGAATATCTTTATGGTGAAGATGACAGGGTTCTGACCCACCTGGAACTGGAGGAGCAGATTGCCGGGGGCAGCGAAAAGGTGAGCGAAGCGGAAAGTGTCGTGATGATCCAGTGCGTAGGCTGCAGAAATGAAGACAGAAATTACTGCAGCCGCATCTGCTGCAGCGAATCCATAAAGAATGCCCTCAAGTTAAAAGAGATTAACCCGAAAATGGATATCTACATTCTTTTCCGGGACATACGCACGTATGGCTACAATGAAGATTATTACCGGGAAGCGGCCGGCAAAGATATTAAGTTTATCCGCTATGAGGAACATGAGAAACCCGAGATGGAAGCTGCCGAAAACGATGATGGCAAGAGCGTGCTGAGAGTTACCCTGCCCGATTATGTCCTGGGAAGAAAGCTGGAACTGGACGCGGATTTAGTTGTGCTGGCTGCTGCCATTATCCCTGCGGCAGGTTCGGGAGAAGTGGAAAGTATGTTCAAGATCGGCTTAAACCAGGACGGTTTCTTCAAAGAAGCCCATGCCAAGTTAAGGCCGGTTGAGTTTGCGACGGAAGGCATTTACCTTTGCGGGATCGCTCATTATCCCAAACTGATCAAAGAAACAATCAGCCAGGCGTACGGCGCGGCAGGTCGGGTCCTGACCCTCCTCTCCAAAGATCTCATTACCGCGTCTGGCGCTATCTGCGAGGTGAATGAGCGTAAATGTGTCTCCTGTGGCGCATGCATTGCCGCCTGCAAATATGGTGCTGTGGAATTTTACCAAACACTGGAGGGCAGAAAAGCGAAGGTGATACCTGTTCTCTGTAAAGGAGACGGCCTCTGCAACAGAAGGTGCCCAACAGGGGCCATTCAGCTTAAGCATTTTACGGATGAAGAACTGCTAAGCCAAATTGACGCGGCGTTTCCGGCGCATACGGTTTTGCAGCCGGTTAAAGCATCAGTTTAGCCGGATAAATAAAGGGGGTGTAAGCGCATGGCCACAGGACTTAAGTTTAAGCCGCGCATAATCGGTTTTGTCTGTCAGTGGTGAGGGTATGGGGCTGCGGACCTGGCTGGCGTGTCCAGACTACAGTACACAACAGAAATGAGATTAATCCGTGTCATGTGCACCGGCAGAGTGGACCTGGCACATATATTCAGGGCGTTTTCCAACGGCATGGATGGTGTATTTATCGCTGGCTGCCGTTTAAATGAATGTAATTATGTTACCCAGGGTAATTTTCAGGCTTTGAACCTGGTGCTTTTATTCAAACATATTTTGCATCAATTTGGTTTAAACCGGGAAAGAATCAGGCTGGAATTTCTTTCCTCCGGTGAAGGGATCTTTTTTGCCGAAAAGGTGGATGATTTTGTCGGGCAGGTGAAAGGATTAGGGCCAATTGGCGAGGGCGAAGGCATTGACAATAATGTATTGCAGCTGAAATTTCAGGCAGCAATTAAGCTCATTCCTTACCTCAGGCTGGTGGAAAGTGAAAGGCTGAGAGTCCAATTCAATACCCTGGAAGAATATCTGGCCTTTTATGACAGCGAAGAGTTCTCCGAGCTGTTTGAAGAGCTGATTGCCGATAAACTGGCTATAAGCCAGATTACTACACTGCTGCGTGAAACCCCCCTTTCTCCCGGGGAGATTGCCAGAACCTTGGCTCTGAACCCGTCAGAAATCTCCAGATATCTTCATGGTTCAATAGAGAAAGGGTTAGTCAGATATGCAGCAAGGGATAAGCGCTTTGCTCTTGCCTGAGGACTTAATTATAAATGCGCGAGGGAAGATGGTGAAAAGCGAATATGCTACGGATAGGATCACCTGAAGAGATAGAAAAGGTCAGGCGGGAAATACTCTCCCGAATAGATCCGGGCAAGACCTGCATCTCCTTATGCACCGGCTCTGCTTGCCTTGCTGCCGGTGCAGGTGAGGTTATGGCAGCCTTTAAGGAAGAGATAAAAAAACAGGGGTTGGACGCTGTCCTGGATACCAAAGGAACGGGGTGTCCCGGACTGTGTGAAAAGGGCCCCGTGGTTGTTATCTATCCCGAAGAGATCTGTTATCTGCAGGTAAAAGCGGAGGACGTCCCGGAAATTATTTCCCGGACTGTAATCGGGAAAACAGTAATTGACCGTCTGCTCTATACTGATGCGCATACCGGCAAAAAGGCCATATACGAGTATGAAATACCTTTCTATAATAAGCAGCTGCGCCTGCTCATCGGCGACAACAGCAAAATAGATCCCAGAAGTATTGAAGATTATCTGGCGCTGGGTGGCTATGCCGCATTGGCTAAGGTGTTGCAAACCATGTCACCGGAGCAGGTAATTGCGGAAATTAAACAATCCGGATTGCGCGGGCGCAGCGGCAGCGGCTTTCTGGCTGGCAGAAAGTGGGATTTTTGCCGGAATGCCCATGTGGAGGCGGACATTAAATACATTATCTGCAATTGCCATGAAGGTGATCCCGGTGCGTTTGCCGACAGAAGGATGATGGAAGGAAATCCTCATAATGTGCTTGAAGGGATGATCATCGGCTCCTACGCTATAGGAGCGCGGGAAGCCTATGTCTTTGTCGGGGACGAATTTGCCCGGACTGTGGAGAATATTCGGATTGCCATCGGACAGGCGGAAGAGTACGGGTTTTTGGGTGAAAATATCCTTGGTTCCGGTTTTGACCTAACAGTCAAGGTTAGCATAGATGGTGGAGGCTATGTTCTTGGGGAGTCAACCGCCCTGATGGCCTCCATGGAAGGCAGGATCGGCGAACCCCGGACGAAGTATGACCACGCAACGGACAGGGGCTTATGGGCCAAGCCAACAGTCCTCAACAATTTGCAGACTTGGGCCAATGTTCCATTGATCATCAAACAAGGTGCTGATTGGTTTGGCAATATCGGAACAGAAAACAGCAAAGGAACAAGGGTCTTCTCGTTAAGCGGCAAAACCAATTACAGCGGTTTGATTGAGGTCCCTATGGGGATGACCCTGCGTGAGATTGTTTTTGATATCGGTGGCGGAATACCGGAAGGTAAGAGCTTCAAAGCGCTTCAGGTCGGCGGTCCGTTGGGTGGTTTTGTGCCGGAGGGTATGCTTGACTTGCCGGTTGACTATGAAGCGCTGAACGAAGCGGGTCTGGCGATGGGGCCCGGCCTCATTGTCGCTGACGAGCAAACGTGCATGGTGGATATGGTCAAATATTACCTCACTTTCCTGGCCAGAGAATCATGCGGTAAGTGCACTCCCTGCCGCGACGGGATCAGGCATATGTTAAAAATATTGCATAAAATTACGGAAGGCAGAGGCAAAAATGATGACACTGCTCTCTTGGAGCTGCTGGCCAGGGTGCAAAAAAAGGCAGCCCTCTGTGCCCTCGGCCAGGGTGCGGCGGGGCCGCTGCTTAGCAGCCTTGAGCATTTCCGGGATGAGTATGCGGCACATGTTGAACAGAAGCGCTGTCCTGCGGGAGTTTGTAAGGCATTATCTCTGGTAAGGACGGAATAATCATGAAGAAGATGAAGCGAGGCGAACAATAATGGGCAAAGTCAGCCTGACTATCGATAATATTAAGGTTGAAGCCGAAGAAGGGATGACCGTTGTTGAAGCGGCATACAGCGCCGGGATAGTGATCCCCACCCTTTGCCATCATGAAAAATTAAAGCCCTATACGGCTTGCAGGCTTTGTCTGGTGGAGATAGAGTCAAGGGGCAGGGTAAACCTGGATACTGCCTGCTCTTACCCTGTTAAGGAGAATCTGGTGGTAAGAACGAATTCGGCGGAGATAACGGAAATTCGCCGCACCTTACTGGAGTTGATGCTCTCCCATGCTCCCGAATCGCGGGAGTTGCAGGATTATGCTAAGGAGTATGGTGCAAATAAGGATCGCTTCGCCAAGGAGGCCTCTTTTTGTATCCATTGTGCCTTGTGCGTGAGATATTGTAATGAAGTAAAAGGGCTGAATGCCGTTCATTTTATCAAGAGCGGTGTAAGGCGGGAGATTGCTTTTGATCCTGAACTTGCTTCCCGGGAATGCTGGAGGTGCCGGGAATGCTTTGAGCTGTGCCCGACAGAAGCGCTGCAGGCAGCCTATGTTTTAACAGAAGCATTGGCATCGGCAGCGCCTTCTTTCACTCAGGAGCCGGATTAAGCGCGCGGGCGGCTGTGGGCAGTCGCCCCTACAATCGTTTTTGCTGCCTTGTATTTTTTCTGGGTATGGCAGATCGGGCAAAGAGTCAGAACCTTGAAAGTACTGAATAAATAGGATATAATGACATTAACGGTGGCTTACGAACCTAATGCCCCCGGAAAGGAGATTTGACATGGGATGACTCGCAAGGATTTTTTAAAAATACTGGGCCTGGCCGGCGGCGGCGGGCTAATTGCCGTGGCCGGCGGGTTCTGGTTGCGACGTGAGCCTGTACGGAAGGATAAAGCGGGGCAGGCGCAGGCGGCAGGTACGGAACAATGGCAGCCGGCTTATGCTGTGCTGGAGGCAGAGGGCAAGTTGGCGGCGAGGATCGAGCAAGCCTATGGCATTATGGAAAACTGCCGGCTTTGCCCGCGACGCTGCGGAGTAAACCGCCGTGCAGGGGAGATAGGCTTCTGCCAAGCACCCGCTCGGGCGTTGGTTTACAGCCATCAGCCACATTTTGGCGAAGAGCTGCCGTTGGTGGGACGAGGCGGTTCCGGCACCATTTTTTTCTCCAAATGCAACCTGCGCTGTGTCTTTTGCCAGAACTGGCCCATCGCTCATAAAGGTTGGGGGAATGAAGTCAGCGATATGGAGCTGGCGGAGATGATGCTCGACCTGCAGCGTATCGGCTGCCACAACATCAACTTGGTTACCCCGACCCATATGATGCCCAATATCCTGGGCGCGGTGCGCATTGCCTTGCAAAAGGGGTTGCACCTGCCATTGTGCTACAACACCAGCGGCTATGAGCTGGTGGAGATCGTTAAGTTGTTGGACGGGATTGTGGATATCTACCTGCCGGACGTAAAATTTATGGACGGCGTCGAGGCGCAACGCTATAACCTGGCCGCCGCGGCGGATTACCCGCAGATGGCCAAGGAATCAACTGTGGAGATGCACCGCCAGGTCGGCGAGATGATTGCTGATGAACGGGGCATTGCCTTGCGCGGGCTGATGGTGCGCCATCTGGTGATGCCAAACCGGATAGCCGGAACGCGGGAATTTGTGCAATGGGTGGCGGCGGATCTGTCCAAACAAACTTACGTGAATATCATGTCGCAATACCGTGTTGAATTCATGGCGTTTGATTTCCCGCCGATTGCCCGTGCCATCACCTCTGAGGAATTCGTGGAGGCGATGGAATGGGCCAAAGAGGCCGGGTTGACCAATCTGGACGTAAGGTCGCTTTCCAGCTATGAAATACACCGCCGCAGGGTCTCCTGAGCATCCTTAGACCTAAGACATCTCGCGGCAATTTACTGCTTACTGCCACAGCCCGGGAACAGCGGTGCCGCAATTCGTGCAGGTGCCGTTTTTCAGCTGCATCTCCGTGATGACGAAGCCCATTCTTTTAATCACCTTTTGTCCACAGCCTGGGCAGAAGGTGTTTTCGCCTTCATGCCCAATCACTTTGGCAATATAAACATATTGAAGGCCGGCCTTCAGCCCTGTTTCACGAGCCTGCTCCAGCGTGGAAACGGGGGTTTGCGGCAGGGCGGCCAGCCTGAACAGCGGATAAAAGCGGGCAAAGTGGAGCGGCACATCGGAACCCAGTTCGCTGGCGATCCAGCGGCACATCTTCCCGATCATTTCCATATCATCGTTAAGAGTGGGGATGACGATATTGGTAATCTCCAGATGAACCCCCTCTTCGCGCAAGAGCTTCAGGCTGTTCAGTACAGGCGCCAGTTCCCCGCCGACCACCTCCCGGTAAAAATTCTCATCGAAGCTCTTCAGGTCCACATTAACCGCATCCAGCATCCGGCAAAGCTGCCGCAGCGGTTCCGGCCGGATATAACCGGCTGTATGCGCCAGGTTCAGCAGCCCCGCTTCTTTGGCCAAGGAGGCGGTGCTCGCCATAAACTCGTAAAAGGCTACCGGTTCACCGAAAGCATAGCTTACCGCACGCACCTCCGCGGCCAGTGCGTGGGCCACTACTTTTTCCGGCGGCATGTCGTAATTGTGTACTTCTTCCGGCTTTACCAGTGCAATATCCCATGTTTCGCAAAAATGACAGGCCAGGTTGCAGCCGGCAGTGGCGATGGAGAGGGCCCAGCTGCCGGGTATCACATGATAAAATGGTTTGCGCTCCACCGGATCTGCCTGCACCAGGGCGGGGTTGCCGTAGGTCATGGTATAGCCGGTGCCATCGCGATTTTCACGCGCGCGGCACGGGCCCCTTTCGCCATCCGCCAAAACACATCCCCGCGGGCAGAGCTGGCATTGAACCTTATTGTTTTCCGCCTGTGCGAACCAGGGTGAGGGCACGGGCTTAACCAGGCCTATTTGCGCACCTGCTGCCGCTTGCCCCATGGGAATATCCCTCTCCGGGTCCGGGGCACAACCTGCCGCTCCGGACAGAAAGAGTGCACAGAGAGAAGCTGCCCCGGCCTTGACTAATTCCCGCCGGCTAAGGCTGGTGGATCGATTTCCCTTTGGCATCAATCAAACCTCCCATAGTGTTATTTTCAATCAAAGTATTTTATTCAAACCTTTGTAATTAATATTACCACAAAAGCAGCAATATTGACAATTGCGCCAAGCAGGCAGCATGCCACGATGCCAAGGACAGGCGCCACTACCGCGCCGGCCAAAACGGCGCCGGCGCATGCCCCGAAAAGCTCGACACCGTAAACAGCGCCGGTGGTTTTTTCCGCATGCCTGTTCATAGTCATAAAGCAGGCTGCTGACAACGGGAAACTGATGCCGTTAGCGAGCCCTGCGCTAAAAGTGAGCATATAAAAGATGGCGAGTACGGCGGTAAGTGGCTGTGCCGTTGCGGCATGGGGCAGAATGGCGGCAATGAATACGGCCAGTAAAGCGACTAATGCCTGCGCGCCTGCCAGAAGATTAATGCTGTCCTTGTCAGGCACATAGCGATTGGTCAGATAGGTCCCCAGCGCCAGCCCGCCCATAAAGACGGCCGTAATCAGCCCCACCATTTCGTAAACGAAACCATATATGCTTTGAAAGGAAAAGAGCATGGCGATCTGCAGCGACATCGTGGAAAGCCCGGTGGCAAAAGCGGCAAACAGCACGGCAAAACCTCTGTCTATTCTTTTTTCGCGCCGGCCGGCAGCAGCCCGTAAAGCGGTAACCACCAAAAGAGGAACCAGCAGCAAAGGCAAAATCCACCATGGCTGAACACGCAGCAGCCAGCGGAACATTTCACCACGATCCGGCCTGGTCAGAGCATCCCAGAACATCAGCGTATAATAATAAGCAATAGGTCTGAAATCAGTGTTAATAAAATAACGATGTACTACCGGCGGCAGATTTTCTTCGATCTGCTCCAGCGCGTCAAGCGGGGGGAATGCAATGGGGCTGATGGCGGGGCCTGCCAGGTGCGCATCAGCGCTGCGCCCATGATGACGGACAATCCAGTTCACCCGCCGCTGCTGGATTTCCGGCAGCAGGGTGTAAAAATGCTGCGGCGAAAACGCGTCAGTTTCAATTCCCCGTTTTTGGAATCGCTCCGCCAGGACAGTTGCGTCCACCGAGATCTGCTCCGGTGTATCAGTGGCGAAGAAAAACATGAACCGCTCACCTGCCACAAGCACCTGTGAAAACACCGTGGCAAGCGTGTGGTAAATGGTTGTATTGCGATTGGCCACAGCCAACCCCCGCAGGTCCGGGGTGGATGTGGCAGCGATCACAAATACCCCTCCGGGATGGAGTAATGCAGCGGTTTCACGGAAAAATTCCTGGGTGTAGTAACGGTTCAGAACTGCTGTGACCGGATCGGGGAGGTCAACGATGACCATGTCATACCGCTCCCGTGTTGTTTTCACGAAGAGCCTGCCATCGGTGTGCAGTAAACGCACCCTTGGATCTGCCAGCGCTGCCAGGGTGGCTGCGGAGAGGTACGGCCGTGCCATTCCGGTCAGAGCCGGGTCCAGCTCGATATAGTCAATCTGCTCCACCGGGTGACGGATAATTTCGCTAAGGGTGCCACGCAGACCGCCGCCGATCAACAGAATGCGCCTTGGCGCCGGATGCTGCACCATAGCCAGATGGGCAAAGTGTACCGCCTCCTGCTTTTCAAGCCCGGGGGCCAAGGCCAACGGGCCGGCCGTGCTGAAAAGCAGATGCCCGCTCTGAAAAAAAGTATACTGGTCCTGGAGCTGCAGCACGGCGATTGTGCCGTGCTTTGATTGGCGTATATCAACCAGTTGGTGCAGCGGTGTGAAATAATGCCATTTCATCTGGTAAGCCTGTTGGTTCAGTTGCTCTAACCAGGGAAAGGCGACGATGGCAGCAAGCGGCAGCAGCCAAAAGAGCAGGCGGCGCGGCGCTCTCCGGGAAACGGCAGACGCCGCTTTGCCGGGCCAGGGCAAAGCGGCTACAAGCACGGCAACAAACAACAGCAGACCGGCCAAAACCGCCGCTTGGAACGAATTCAGGTAATGCACCAGCAGGAAAGTGAAGACTATGCCGCCGAGCATATTCCCTGCCGCCTCCACCAGGTAGGTTTTCCCGGCAGCTGCGGTATCAGCGGTCCCGCAGTATTCACGCCACACTCTTGCCAGCAGCACAAACAGAACGCCGAGCAGCAGGCAGGCCGGGGCCATGACCAGAAAACTGGAGAGAGCAATATCAGTTAAAGACAGATAAGCGCCGGGTAGAACGGCAAAAAACCCGCGCAGCCCCCGAATGAGCCAAATAGTTGCAGGCAGCAAAAGCAAAATGCCGGCAGTACTTAAATATAGCAGGTATAAGGGGTTATTGCTGCGGATGGATAAGGCGGCTCCCAGGCGGCTGCCCGCACCGACCCAGAGCAGCCAGGCAGCAAGGATAATACCGATGGAAAGCTCATTGCCGTGAAAGACCATCAGCAATTCCCGCAGAAAGAGAACCTGGGCAATCTGTGAAGCAGTACCAAGCATGAGCACCGCCGCCAGCGGCCCCCGCACTTTCATTGTATTAACCCTAAACCTGTTCAAAGCAGTCACCTCTGCTTATTGCCGGTGATTGGCTTTAATAGGATTATATCACGCATCTGCCATTATAATATAATTATTCTTAATCAGGAAATACAATAAACAGTTTTAATTTTAAAATACTTGTTTTTGTGGGCGGAACAGGTTACAATAAACCACAGGAACCTATTTAAATAGTGTTATCTTGAATATTCGGGAGTAGCTGGCGGCCTGGTGGCGTCCTCGGACTTCAAATCCGGTGGTGGGCTGACGAGGTCCATGGTGGGTTCGATTCCCATCTACTCCCGCCAGAAAAATCAGCGCAGGCCATTGGAATCAATGGCCTGCGCTTTCCTGTTACCTGCAAGGTGTCAAGAATGTGTCAAGGTCTCCCGGAGCAACCACTTAGAACCTCGGCATCAGGAATAATGCCACAAGTACCAGCAGCAGCAAAAAGACTACCAGTAGATAAAGGGCAACTCTCCTTGCACGCCGGTACTCCTCTTCTTTGCCCGCTATATAATAATAAACGGCAAGGACCGTGGATACAAGGAAAATAACTGCTGACAACCAAAGCAATAACATTACAGCCATACCAAAAGGCGCAACCATCATCATTCTCAATCCCCCCGTAGGTATAACTCTTTCCAATTATATCATAAATATCCTTAATTAAAATCATATCACGAAAGAAATCGCATCACTGAATCGATGACTGCTGCTTGCCGCGCGGAGTTGGTGCTTGCATGAAGCTTGGTTTGGTGGTAAAATCTGATATCATGGTGGTTCGGTCCCCTCAGCATATCAACATGCTAAAAATAGTGGGGGGTGCTTATATGGCAATATGTAAGATTTGTGGAAAGAAAGGCATTTTCTTCAAGGTAAACAAAGATAAAGAATGTGCCAAATGCGTTGATGCAAAGTACCAGGAGAGGGAACAAAAGTTACTGGATTTTATTGAAGTTATTGAAGAAGAAGAAAAAGCTTTGGAGTGGGGGGTAGCTCCTTGGCCTTATGAAGAATTGGCCAACCTCTATCATGCAAGGAAGGATTTCCGCAAGGAAGTGGCCATTCTGGAGCGTTTTGCTGCGCGGAAACATGCTCTCGGGCAGCAGGCGGCGCAACTGCTGGAAAGGCTGCATAAGGCCAAGTAATCTCATATATATATTATTGAGGCGAAATAGTAACAATATTGGCAGCTAGGAGGCAAAAAATGAGCACTGACGAGTTTGCATCGGAAGCGGATGAGTATGTATCGGAGGTTGTCGGCAGTCATATTATTAAATGTCCCGTCTGTGACGGGACTCAAGCGGTGGTCCTGATATGGAATGACGGCGATGTGGATTTAATCTGTACTGGCTGCCGTCATAAAGAACGCTTCAGTATTGATTAACCAAAACACAACGGGGTGCCGCTTTATTCAATTTTTGCTGTCCATTACGGTGGAGCTGCCCGCAGCGGCTTTGCCGGAAATGGCCGGCGTTTTTATTTTTCCCGGGAAAGTTTCTGGTAAAAGCAGCGAAAAAACAAGCGCGGCTGCAAGTGCAATCAGGTAGAAGAGAAAAATGGCACGGTAGCCGGCGTGGACGGAGATTTCCATCTGAAAAAAATCAAGCAGGTAGCCGGTTATCCCCTGAAAAACGGCTACACTGCCCATCATGAAGGCGTTAACGCTGCCCATGACGGCGCCGGCGGTTTGCAAAGGGAAATATTCCTTGGTACAGCTATAGATGAGAATAAAGGTCATGCCGCACAGCCCCAGGCAGAAGTAAAGCAGCGAGGTGAGGAATGCTCCGGGATAGGCTTTCAAAATAAACATAATGCTCCACAGAACAATATATGCGCAGGTGCCTGCAACAATCAGCGGCTTACGTGCCTTTAGCAGGCGATCGGAAACAATTGCCCAGACAAGACTGCCGATTACCACACCGACGGAAGAAAAGAGCAGATGCATGCCCGCAGTCTGCCGGCTAACCTGGAAGGTGTCCTGCAAAAATGACGCGCCCCAAAGGCCGGTAAAGCTGAAAAGAGCGCCATAAAAAAGAAATGACCAGAGGGCAAAAAACCAGAAAACGGAACCTTTCCAGAAAGGAGTTGCTGTTTTTGCATCGCTGGGAGCTTGCCCCTGCTCCCGGTTTTCATTTTGCCCATTGGTTTTGTTGTTTTGCGATTGTTGTGCCGGATGTTTCATCAGGGACCAGTTCGCCACCACCAGCAGTAGCATAACCAATGAAGCGTAGTAAAACGGGAAGCGCCAGCCTTTTGCTTCCACCAGCAGCGCCATCGGCAACGTACCCAAAACGATCCCAAGGCTGCCGGCGGCACTGATGATGCTGCTGAGTGTGGCGAAGATCTGGGGGCGGTAGTTTAGGGAAAGATATTTAAGGGCCGGGATCCAAATGCCCGCTGTTCCCATCCCGGTAAGCAACCTGCCCAAGGTGGCTGTCTGCATTCCGGTAGCGGAGGCGAAAAGTATTGCCCCTACTCCTCCCAAAAGACCGAAATAAAGAACAGTCCGGCGTACCCCAATACGGTCACAAAGTACACCTACCGGCAGCTGCATGGCAGCGTATGCGTAAAAAAGGGCGGAGGACATAATGCCGAGGGAAGCTGCCGATATAGAAAATTCGCGCATGAGGTCTTCCACAATAATGGCAATACTGGTGCGAAAAAAGAGAGCAAACATAAAGAGCAGGCAGAATACGACGAAAACGAGATAACCTCTATTTTCCCGAACTATTGATCTTTTCCAACCTAACACCTCTTTGCCCGAGATACTCAGCTAACGCTTCCTCGGTT
>Ga0209105_100101_pt1 | contig 29957 bp, 37 predicted proteins | sample SedPBSmetaG_FD_184158 | JGI IMG/M metagenome (GOLD analysis project Ga0209105, IMG submission 184158) | Freshwater sediment bacterial and archeal communities from Indian Creek, Illinois, USA to study Microbial Dark Matter (Phase II) -... | ecosystem: Environmental > Aquatic > Freshwater > Creek >...
CTTGTTAGTTATTATGGGCGACTCTTGGGCTAATGTTTTAAAAGCCGAATTCAAACTGGTTAGAACAGAAACAAGCGCACAATTTGTGCAGATTGTGTCGCCAAACGAAACGATGGCGATCATTACTCTAAATGTTCATATAGGCGATGTAGACGGTATTATAAATGTTTGCATCCCTCATCTTGTGCTTGAACCAATAATTGAGAACCTGAGCACAAAGTACTGGTATTCTTCAAGAATGTCAGATGATGCAAACAGCAAGAATGCAGACTTGATCACAAAGCAGATTGAATATGCAGGATTGGAAGTGAAAGCCGTATTAGGCGGGACACACATAACAGTAAAGGATTTTCTGCATTTGCAACAGGGTGATGTTATACGCCTTGACAACAAAGTCAACCAGGACATTGCACTATTTATAGGAGATATTAAAAAGTTTAGGGGAAATGTCGGAACGAAGGCCAGAAATCTTGCTGTTCAGATTACCGGTATTGAGAAAGGAAATGAGGGGGCATGAACCAATTATTGTCTCAAAGCGAGATTGATGCGTTGCTTAGAAGTGACGATATAAAAAATTCTCAAACTGACTTGTTTTTGCCGGAAGAAACTGATGCGATAGGTGAAATTGCCAATATAAGCATGGGTACAGCGGCCACAGCTTTACATACATTGATAAACAGAAAGGTCACTATCACCACTCCTGAGGTTTCTGTCACAACTTTGCGTGATGTTTCAAGACAATATCCGATTCCGTTTGTTGCTGTTGAGGTTGCGTATACTGATGGCTTAAAAGGCAGCAATCTTCTCATTATAAACGAAAACGACGTCAGAATTATCACTGACTTAATGATGGGAGGGGATGGGAGCAATGTTGATTCAGAACTTACAGAAATGCATTTAAGCGCAATTGGCGAAGCTATGAACCAGATGATAGGGTCGTCGTGCACTTCAATGTCCTCGATGTTCAATAAAAGTATCAATATATCTCCCCCAAAGGCATATAGGATAAATTTCACGGAAGATATAAAAAACACAAATATCGACATGGATGAAAAGGTTGTGAAAATACGCTTCAAAATGGAAGTATCTGGTCTCATTAACAGCTTCATAATGCAATTCATACCTATACGCTTTGCAAAAGAAATGATAGAAGAACTGCTTGGCCAACAAATGTCACATGAGGTTCAAATCAGTAAGCCACAGGGAATAACTTGGTCGGATAAAGCAAGTAGTTTCGGAGAAATGGAGAGTAATTTTCGGAATTCAAATCCTAAACCTGAAGTCCAAAAGCAAATTAACGTTCATCCTGTAGCTTTTAGAGAGTTTGAAGAAAAAGTGCCACCATCGCAAACAAAGGAAAATATCGATCTGATACTCGATGTGCCGCTTCAAATTTCAGTTGAATTGGGTAAAGTCAGGAAATTGATTAGAGATATTCTGGAACTTAATCTTGGTTCTATTATTGAATTGGACAAGATGGCCGGGGAACCGGTTGATATACTTGTAAACGGTAAAATGATCGCTAAAGGAGAGGTGGTGGTTATAGAAGATAGCTTTGGTGTCAGAATTACTGATATTTTGAGTCCCGAAAAAAGAGTTATGAAACTCGGCAGATGATTAGGAAAAAAGGATAGGAGGATATAGCATAATGCCAAAAAAAGTCCTTATTGTGGATGACGCAGCTTTCATGAGGATGATGATAAAGGATATATTGTCGAAAAACGGTTATGAAGTTGTCGGCGAGGCTGAAAATGGACTGAAAGCAATTGAAAGATTCAAAAATAGTGAACCGGATCTTGTAATTATGGATATAACCATGCCTGAGATGGATGGCATTCAGGCTGTCAAAGAAATTAAAAAAGTTGACAAAGACGCTAAGATAATCATGTGTTCCGCCATGGGGCAACAAGCAATGGTAATTGAGTCTATACAAGCCGGAGCGCAAGATTTTATAGTAAAACCTTTCCAGGCAGAAAGGGTTATAGAAGCCATAAAAAGGGCTGTAGGATGAGTATTCTATGGAGCAAATTTTCTACTTTATTTTTCTTTTGGTTGGATTTGTTCTGATATTACTTGCAGCCCATTTCACTACGAAATGGGTGGGGGGAAAAAGTGGGCGATACGGGCTTAACAAATATTTTACTGTCATTGAGCGCATGTCTCTTGGTAATGAGAGTTTTATATACCTGTTGCGCATAGGAGGCGATATTTACATTATTGGAGCTACAAAAACAAGTATTCAGGTGTTGGATAAGCTCAAGGAGTGTGATTTAGCAGTTTTGCCTGCGACTAACGTTCCTAACGCTTTTGCAGGAGTTTTGAATAAGTATTTAAGGTTTAAACGCACTGATTCTGATGAAAAGGAAAGTCATTAAGATCATGAGTAGGGTTAAGGCATCTTTTTTTATTACTTTAATTGTTTTGGTTTTGTTGGCGTCTACAGCCCATGCTCAGCCTGAAGTGCCTGTACCCAGATTTACCATTGGAATTGATGCGGCTCAAACTCCTCAGGAAGTTGTTGATACATTTGAGATCCTTGCTATACTGACTGTTTTGGCTTTAGCCCCATCCATTCTGATAATGATGACGTCGTTTACCAGGATCATAATTGTATTGTCATTTGTAAGAAACGCGTTGGGGATACAACAATTGCCTCCGAATCAGGTCCTGATTGGTCTTGCGTTGTTTTTGACTTTTTTCGTGATGGCGCCTATAGGAACTCAGATTTATGACAACGCTATTGAACCGTACCTTGAAAACCGAATAGAGCAACAGGAAGCAATGGATCAGGCGATGTCGCCTATAAGGGAATTTATGTTCAGAAATACAAGAGAGAGCGATATGAACCTGTTTTTGCAATTAAGCGCTCAAGAGAGACCGGAAATTTTAGATGAAATACCAACACATGTTTTGATTCCTGCATTTATAATAAGCGAACTTAAAACAGGTTTTCAAATCGGGTTTTTGATATTTCTTCCATTCATAGTAGTGGATATGGTGGTTGCGAGCACATTGATGTCAATGGGCATGATGATGCTTCCGCCGGTAATGATATCCCTGCCTTTTAAAATATTGCTGTTTGTGTTAGTGGATGGCTGGAATTTGGTTATAAGGAATTTAATAATGGGCTTCAACTAATAATGGGGACGGTTCTATCGATGGGACAGATCTGCAAATAAAACTTTTTGTTATTTCTTCTGTCTAACCATTAACTTCTAATCTCTAGCCTTTAAAAGGAGATGACATGAGCGAAATCGATGTGATCGAAATAGCGCGACAAGCTATTTATACCGGGGTGTTAGTATCTGCGCCACTATTGGGACTAGGACTTCTGGTAGGTATGGTGGTAGCAGTTTTCCAGGCAACAACTCAAATCAACGAGCAAACGCTGGTGTTTGTTTCAAAGATTCTTGCAACAGCACTTGCTGTCGTATTGTTTGGAACTTGGATGATACAGATGCTTACAAATTTTACGATAAACCTGTACAATAACATAAACACATATTTAGGGCTCTAGGAGAAATATGACAACTTTACTTGAAAGAATAATTCCGGAGTTTGAGCTTTTTTTATTGGTGTTTATAAGAATATCAGGCTTGTTTTTGATAATCCCGGTGTTTGGTGTTCGAAACGTTCCGGCTGTTTTCAGAATAGGACTTGCGTTGTTTCTTGCGTATATAGTAATAGGGTTTCAAATATTACCTCTCAACGTGAGAATGGATACTTATTTGCATATTGCTTATTACGCCTTTACTGAACTCCTGATCGGCTTTGTACTGGGATTTATTGCAATAATTGCATTTTCAGCGATCAGCATGGCCGGTCAATTGATAGATACGCATCTTGGGTTTGGGCTTGTACATATATTTGATCCACAAAGTGGCATGGAAGTTTCTCTTATGGGTAAGTTTAAAAATATTTTGGCTATTATTATTTTCTTTACTATCGATGGTCATCATTCTTTGATAAGAATTCTTATTAATAGTTTTGATATTATACCTGCCGGAAACTTGAGGATTGAACCCATTATCACTCCGGAAATTATTGAGCTTTTTGTGAACTATTTCATTTTAGCTTTAAACATTGCGATCCCTATCATTGCCGCATCAATTATCGTGGAGATGGTTTTTGGAATTATTGTGCGAACTGTACCTCAGATGAATATTTTTGTTTTAGGTATACCGATTAAGATAGTAATAGGCTTAATCGCGCTTTATTTGCTTATACCTGTTTATGTTTCCGTAATGGAAGGAATGTTTGGCGATATGCTGGAAACGATGCAGAATTTCATAAGGAAAATGGCTGTGCGATGATAAAGTATAGAAAAATTGAACTGCAGCTCTTTGCGACTGAAAAAACTGAAAAAGCGACACCAAAAAAGCGTAAAGACGCACGGGGAAAAGGACAGGTTTTTAAAAGCAATGAGTTCAGTTCTACACTGACGCTGCTTGTATTGTTTTTCGTCTTAAGGCTTCTTTTTCCCCACATGATCGCTCAGTTTAAGAATGCGTATTTTAGATTTCTTGATGTCAGACCACCGTTTGATGAGATTTATTCCATGGGAGGCATACAAATGCTGGGAATGGATGTCTTGGTTTCGTTGACTCTAATAGCAGCGCCTATCTCAGCAGTCGCGCTTGTCTTAGGTTTGATAATAAACTACTGGCAGGTTGGCTTTTTGTTAACAGGAGAGACCTTAACACCTAAACTTAGCAGACTTAATCCGATAGAAGGTTTCAAAAGGATGTTTTCTTTGAGAACCTTGACAGAGCTTTTAAAGTCTGGTCTTAAAGTGATAATTGTGTCAGTTATTGCTTATCAGGAGTATATGGATGTCGCGAGGGAGCTCCCAATGCTGATTGATCTTAATGTTGCTCAAGGTGCAGCGTTCATAGGAGAAAGTCTCTTTAATCTTAGCGTCAGAATAGGGATAGGCTTACTTGTTTTAGCCATTTTAGATTATGTTTATCAATGGTGGGAGTATGAGAAGAGCTTACGCATGTCTAAACAGGAAATAAAGGATGAGTTCAAGCAGATGGAGGGGGATCCTCAGATTCGCTCAAAGATAAAAGAAAAGCAGCGCCAACTGGGATTAAGAAGGATGATGCAGGATGTACCAAATGCGGACGTAGTTGTGACAAATCCGACACATTATGCCGTAGCGCTGAAATATGAGCCCGCATTAGGCGACGCACCGGTTGTAGTAGCTAAAGGGCTCGATTTGATAGCCTTGAGGATAAAGGAAATTGCGACTAAAAGTAAGGTGGCTGTTGTAGAGAATCCGCCTTTGGCGCAAGTACTATATAGTTCAACCGAGATTGGCCAATCCATACCGGCAGACTTATTTCAAGCGGTAGCCGAAGTATTGGCATATGTTTACAGCATTAAAGGAAAGAATCAGAGTTGAGATTACTGTAGAGTGTTGTTAGAGTCGAAATATTAGGGGGTGTTGATGTGAAATTTTCTGATTTTTTTATTGCATTTGTCGTTATAGGGATTATACTTTTGATAATATTTCCATTAACGCCGTTTTTGCTGGATATTCTTTTGATAGTCAACATTTCGCTTTCTATTATAATTCTTCTTACTACGCTCTATACTAAAGAACCGCTGGAATTTTCTATTTTTCCTTCCATGCTTCTTTTGACGACTCTTTATCGATTGGCATTAAATATATCATCCACCAGGCTGATTTTGAGCGAAGGTTACGCGGGGCAGCTAATAGAAACATTTGGTAATTTTGTGATTCAAGGAAATGTGGCAGTAGGATTTGTTATATTTATAATCATCGTCATTGTACAATTCGTAGTCATAACCAAAGGAGCCGAAAGGGTAGCCGAAGTAGCGGCACGCTTTACACTGGATTCAATGCCGGGTAAGCAGATGGCGGTTGATGCCGATCTCAATTCAGGACTGATTGACGAACACGAGGCTAAAAAAAGAAGACACAGAGTTCAACGTGAAGCCGACTTTTATGGAGCGATGGACGGAGCAAGTAAATTTGTTAAAGGCGACGCGGTTGTAGGTATTATTATAACAATAATTAACATAGTCGGTGGTATTATTATTGGTATGCTTATGGGAACTATGACTATAGAGCAAGTTATTCAGCGTTATACTCTTCTAACAGTCGGAGATGGATTGGTGAGTCAAATACCGGCTCTCATGCTTTCTACCGCAGCCGGTATAATAGTAACCAGAGCAGCGTCAGATTCGGACTTAGGAACCGATCTTTTAAAGCAGATTACCGCTCAGCCGATAACGCTTAGTTTTTCGGCTGCTTTGCTCGGAATTATGGCTTTTTTACCTGGCTTTCCTACATTGTTACTGCTGTTAGTAGCGTCCGTTCTTGGATACTTTGGGTATACACTTTCCCGTGCAGCCAAGCAAGGAACAATAGATGAAAAGGAAGAACCTACATACAAAGAGGCAGAAGATTTAAGAAAGCCGGAGAGCGTTTTCCCATTATTACAGGTTGATCCAATAGAAGTAGAGTTTGGTTATGGCTTGATCCCATTGGCGGATATTTCTCAAGGTGGCGATTTGTTAGACAGGGTAGTGATGATGCGAAGGCAAATTGCTATGGATATAGGATTAGTTGTGCCCGTGGTGCGTTTAAGAGATAACATACAGTTGGGACCTAATGATTATGTTATTAAGATAAAAGGTGTAGAAGTATCAAGAGGTAATGTTTTACCTGACCATTATATGGCAATGGATCCGGGTACAGGTGAAGGTCATATCGAAGGAATTGAAACGATTGAGCCTGCTTTTGGATTACCCGCAAAGTGGATAAGAGAAGAATTCAGAGAACAGGCTGAAATGAGGGGCTATACAGTAGTTGATTCTCCTTCGGTAATTTCTACCCATCTGACAGAGATTATAAAGCGATTCGGGCATGAGATGCTTGGAAGACAAGAGGTACAGGCAATACTTGATGGGATGAAGCCCAAATATTCTGCGCTTATTGAAGAAGTAGTCCCTAAAGTTATAAGCATTGGTGAGTTACATAAAGTACTTGCCAATCTAATAAGAGAAAATGTTTCAATTCGTGATATGGCGACAATACTTGAAACTATTGCGGATTACGGAAATATAACAAGGAATACGGACATACTTACCGAATATGTAAGACAGGCGCTTTCGCGAGCTATAACCGCACGTTTCATGCCTGAACGTAAAGGCAAAGTGCTGACGATTGACCCGGAGCTTGAAAAAGCAATTGCGGATAATGTTCAACAGACCGAACATGGCTCGTATCTTTCGCTTGATCCTATAAAAAGCCAGAGAATACTAAAAAACCTTGCCAAAGAAGTTGAAAAAATGGCTTCTATCGGACTTCAGCCTATTGTTTTAACTTCACCGCTAATAAGGGCTTATTTCAAGAAACTGACTGAACAAGTTCAGCCTGGACTTATTGTTTTATCGTTTAATGAACTTGACAACATAGCCGAAATACAATCTGTAGGCATAGTAAGAGGGTAATCGAATGAAGGTAAAAAGATACATAGGTAAAACCACACATGAAACAATACAAAAAGTCAAAGATGATCTGGGTACTGAAGCTATTATATTGAATACGCGCAATATTCATAAAAAAGGTTGGCTTAAGTGGTTTAGCAAGCCATTAGTTGAAGTAGTCGCGGCAATAGATGAGTACGGCCTTGTAGATACCCGCTTAGCGACTAAACAAATGGATTTAAGATTTTTGAACCAAAATTCCAATGGTACGATTTCTCTTGAACGGCTTGAGAGCAGAATGGACGCAATGAATGAATTGATAAAGAATCTAATTGTCTCAAATTCCAATGGGAATAAATCCCATAATCCATCCGAAGGTGAATACTCGACCTATTATAAACAACTGACAAAAAACGAAGTGCAGGATGATATAGTACGAATGCTTATTGACAGAGCTAACGAGCTCTCCCGCAATGGCCATGCAGGTTTTAACGATTGCCTTGAAAAGCTTATGTTACAGATTATTGGAAAACCACAACCAATATCTGTAGCTTCGAATAAAAGAAGAATTGTATTGTTTATCGGTCCGACCGGTGTAGGTAAAACTACTACTTTAGCTAAGCTGGCAGCAATTCTTGCGCTTAAACAAAAAAAGCAGGTAGGACTTATAACAGCGGATACATATAGAATAGCGGCTGCGGATCAATTGAGGATATATTCTGATATATTGGGAATTCCGCTTATGGTAATATATTCTCCGAAAGAAATAAAGGGTGCGCTAAGTGTTTATGCCGATAAGGATGTCATACTCATTGATACGGCTGGGAAGAGCCTTAACGACAAAGCTCAGCACAAAGAAATTGAAGAGTTGATAGCTTTAAGCGGAGCTGATGAGGTATACATTACAATCGCTTCTAACACAAGTTATATGGGGTATATGAATATAATTAATAACTATAAATTCATACCGGATTATAAATTAATTTTTACAAAAATGGATGAAGCTGCTGCGTATGGGATTATACTTAATTGTTGCTGCATGGCAGGAAAACCTGTGTCATATATGACCATCGGACAAAACGTGCCGGACGATATTGAGATCATCGATCCTGAAAAAATTGTTAATATTTTGATGGGAAGGCAACCGCAATGAAAGATCAGGCTGAAAAACTAAGACTGATTGTTAAGTCAATCAAAGAACAAAGAGTATCGGCAAATGCTGTTCCCGTACCTCGAATTGTTACTGTTACCAGCGGCAAAGGAGGCGTAGGGAAAACTAATTTTACTATCAATTTCGCTATTGCGTTAAGCGAACTCGGACAAAGAGTCGTGATAATCGACGCGGATTTCGGATTGGCGAATGTAGACGTGATGCTTGGTGTTTCGCCTAAATACGATTTATCTTATGTTATGAGGCAGGAAAAAACAATCGATGATGTAACAAGCATTGGTCCCGGAGGTATTAAGTTTATCTCGGGAGGAGCCGGACTAGGGGAATTAGTAAATATCCATCCGGAAAAATTGGAAGCTTTCATTAAAAGCTTAGAACTTCTGGAAAAGACCAATGATATTATCTTAATTGACACAGGCGCCGGTATATCAGACAGAGTTATCAGAATGGTTTTGGCTGCGAATGAAACAATACTTATAACAACACCTGAACCCACATCTATAACCGACGCCTATGTTTTAGCAAAGATGAGCTTATCGATAAACAGCAATTTACGTTTCAAGCTAATCATCAATAAAGCTGAAAGCCACCAGGAAGCCGAACTGATGCTTTCTAAATTCAATGGAGTTGTTAAGAAATTCCTTAACACTGAGGTAGACAACATGGGGTATATTCTCTACGACGCAAATGTAATTAAGTCGGTTAAGGAGCAATTTCCATATATTTTAGGATATCCGAAAAGTTTGGCGTCAAGGCAGATCAAGGAAATTGCCAAATCATTTGTAAGCGTGGAAGAGAATAAAGTTTACATAAAAAGAGGACTGAGAGGATATATTCAAGTTTTAGCCGGACTTTGGAATGTCAGGCGAGAATTTGTTAGCAAGGGGTATTGATAATAATGGTAAAAGGTGTACTCCAAATCGGTGATAAAATTGAGGTCGTGACACATTGTGGGCATGTTTCGAAAGAAAAGTCAAGTTACAGTTTAGTGCAGGACATACCCGATAATCGCTCGCTTTTAATTACGTTGCCGATGGCTGCGGGTCATCCTGTTATACTTGAACCGAATCAGATGGTGAAGATAAATTTCTTTAGAAACGATGGGGAATTTTATTTTTCTGCACGGGTAGTGGAAAGGATAAAACTCGAATCAATACTTCTTGTCAGGATAGTGCAAATTTCTTCCCTAGAGAGGCTTCAGAGAAGGACGTTTTACAGATTTAGAACTATACTTCCTGTTCTTTTCACTTTTGAAGAAAGTGCTATGCCGAAAGGTCAATATTTTAAAGGATATGCAAAGGATATCAGCGGCGGAGGAATACGCCTTTATACCGAGAAGTTCATACCTACTAACAGCCAAATTGAATGCAGGATTAAAATGGATGATGGCCGAGAGATTGTTTTAAGCGGGAAAGTGTTGAGAGTGAGAAAAGTTCAAGATGCCGAAAAGCAGTATGATGTCGGAATTTGTTTCGTTGATATACCTGAGAAAATAAGAGACAGGATCATAAGTTTTATTTTCGAAGAGCAAAGGCAATTAAGGCAAAAGGGGGAAGTATAAAATGAGTGTTACCCAATACATGGAGTTATTCATCGAGGAGAGCAAAGAACAACTACAAATGCTCAATCAATTTCTTCTGGAGATTGAGTCTGACCCACATAGCTTACACGGAATAAATGAGATTTTCAGAGTAGCGCATACGCTTAAAGGGATGGCTGGAACTATGGGCTTTAAATCGATTACATCGTTAACCCATGCGATGGAAAATGCGCTTGATGCCATAAAGTCACAAAAGCTTAAGCCTGCTCGAAATGTTACGGATATCCTGTTTGAATGCCTGGACGTGCTTGAGAGTTTAATCGAAAATGTTATAAACACCGGGTCAGACAATGGTATTGACATTAAGATGCTTATATCCGGTCTCGATTCATTGACAGGAACTCCGGTTGAACAACAATCGGAATCAAATGATATTCAAAATCAAAACGAGATGTGGTTTGATATATATCAGCTAAAAATAATTGAGGAAAGTATAACAAGGGGCTTCATAACGTATTTCATAAAAGTACAATTAGATAAAGCTTGTTTGCTAAAATCCGCAAGAGCATATGTTATATTTAAAACGATTGAGGGATTTGGCGATATTATTCAGTCTAACCCTTCGGTGCAGGACATCGAACAGGAGAAATTCGACTTGAGTTTTTCTACAGTTGTCATATCAAGAACTGATAAAGACGTCATTTTGAATAAGTTATACAATATTTTCGAAGTTGACAACATTTTCTTAAAGCAAATCACTAAAGATGATTTGGACAAAGTCAAAAGCACGACACGTAATTCAGAAGGTGCCGAAAACTTAAACCAATCTCAAGATTCGGCATTAAGCAAGTCGACACAAACAAATCTGCGTTTAGGAAAAAGCATCAGAGTTGATACTGAGCGTCTTGATCACCTTATGAATCTCGTAAGCGAGCTCATCATTATAAAAAATCGCATACAGGGAACTGATCGCCACAATGATAATCAGGTTTTAACTGAAGCAGTTGAATATCTTGGCAAAGTGACAACAGATATACATGACGCAGTTATGAAAGTTAGAATGGTACAAGTGGAAACGGTGTTTAACCGCTTCCCCAGGGTAGTGCGTGATTTAGCCCTAAGTACAGGCAAAGAGGTTAAATTAAACACATATGGCGCAGGAACCGAACTAGACCGAATTATTGCGGATGAGATAGGGGATTCGCTGATTCATCTTATACGCAATGCCGTTGATCATGGGCTCGAATCTACCAATGAAAGAGTTGCAGCAGGTAAATCAAGAATAGGTAATATCGATCTGATAGCTTATCACGATGGGAATAACGTAGTGTTAGTGGTAGGAGACGACGGCAAAGGGATTGAAATTGATAAAGTTCTAAAGCAGGCTCTTTCAAAAGGGTTAGTCAAAGAAAGTGAAGCCAATAAACTCAGTGAACGCGAGATCATGAATTTTCTATTCGATCCTCGGGTGAGCACTGCAGGGAAAATATCAAACATTTCCGGAAGAGGAGTGGGAATGGATGCTGTGAAGTCTAAAGTGGAATCGCTAGGCGGCATTATTGAGATAGAAACAGCTAAGGGCAAGGGTTCAAAGTTCATAATTAGACTACCCCTTACATTATCAATTATTCAGGCTCTCGTAGTAAAAGTTTCAGCAGAACACTATGCTATACCACTCAATTCGATAAGAGAGATACTAAATGTAAAATCGAGTTTTATCAAACGTTTACGCGATCAAGAAGTAATTAATTATAGAGATGTCTTAATCCCTCTTGTTCGACTTGATAAAAGGCTTAATACATCGAATTCGGAGCGGGACGATAAACATGATGGACCGATCACATTGGTTATACTAAGCAAAGGTGAGAGGCTATCTGCGATAGCGGTGGACGATTTGGTGGGTCAACAGGAAATAGTCATAAAATCACTCGGCAAGTATCTTTCCGAGATTAAGGTGTTATCGGGAGCTACCATTTTAGGGGACGGCCGGGTTGTGCCAATTCTTGATATTAATCATTTGATATAGCGAAGGAGGGAGAAAATTGAACGACAAAAATAGTACTTCGAGCAATATAAACGATAGTCAATTCATAGTTTTCGAGCTCGAGAACGAAAGATACGGATTAAGTGTTGTAAAGACGGAATCTATTGAACGTATGACACAGATAACAAGAGTACCTGACAGCTCAGAATATGTTTTGGGGATAATAAATTTAAGGGGTGATATTATACCTGTTTTAAGTCTGAGGCTCAAAATGGGACTCAAGCCCAAAGAATATGATTCCGATACAAGAATCATTGTAATTGACACCGGAATTTTTCGTGTAGGAATTGTAGTTGACAGTGTAATCGAAATAATAAATATATCTGAAATGGGGATCCAATCGACTATAGAAATATTAACCGACAGGGAATCGCAGCTATTTAAAGGCGTTTACAAGTCCGGCAACAGTGTTATAATGCTTCTTGATATGGATACTGTTCTAGGCGTTGAGGATTCAAATCCTAAAAAGGAGATAAAAGATGCCGCTATCGTTTGAGCAGATCAATGATTCATACATGGATATACTGAAGGAATTGGGGAATATAGGCGCGGGTAATGCGGCTACATCGCTTTCCGTTATGCTTAACAGGCGTATTGACATGAGTGTGCCGAAAGCCACAATAGTTGGATTTAACGAGCTCGAAAGCATTATAGGGTCTGAAGATCTTTTGGTTGCGGCTATCTATCTTGAGTTTACCGGGGACATACAAGGTACAATAATGTTTGTATTAAGCCAGGATTCAGCTAAAAACCTGATTTCTTTGCTGATGGGATTTGAAGTCAATTCTGAAGAAAGCGATGTTTTTTCGGAGTTTGAAATATCTGCGCTGCAGGAAGTTGGCAATATACTGGCTGGAGCGTATCTGGGTGCGGTTTCGATGTTTACAAAGCTAACTATGAAACTATCTATTCCAAGTTTTGCTTTTGATATGATTGGCGCGGTGCTAAGCGTACCGATGATTGAGTTTGGGCATCTATCTGATAGAGCATTGTTTATTGAGACAGATTTTATGTATGGTTCCAATAGCATTAAAGGGGATTTTTTAGTTATACCTGATTTGGAATCATATTCAATTATATTAAAAGCATTGGGAGTTATGTAAATGGATGGTGTGATTAAAGTTGGCATGGCTGATCTTAAAGCTACTTCCAGTCCCGGAATTCTTACTACACTCGGTTTAGGATCATGCGTTGGTATTGTGTTATATGATGACAAAAGTAAAATCGGTGGCATGGCACATATAATGCTTCCATCGAGCCGTATAGCTAATGGGAACAACATTAATGATGCAAAATTCGCAGATACAGCAATAGATAAGCTTTTGGGAATAATGACTGGCATGGGCGCGAAACTAACCAATATAACTGCTAAGTTGGTTGGAGGTTCACAAATGTTTACGAGTAAAAACGGTTCAAACGATGTTTTAAAGATTGGGCAAAAGAATGTGGATCAAACACTTAAGATACTGCAGGAAAAAGACATCAAAGTTGTGGCTCAGGATACCGGTGGCAATTATGGAAGAACGATTGAACTGTATTCCGAAACCGGAGTTCTTCTGATTAAAACCATAGGACATGGAGTAAAGCAAATCTAATGCAAGACAGTTTATTACTTGTTAAGGAGGATAAGATGGAAGATCCAATTAACAAGGAATCAGAATATCTATGGATTGATTATTCAAAGACAAGGGATGTTAGTGTAAGGAATCAGATCATCCTGAAGTATGTTTATTTGGTCAAACATATAGTAAACAGGATGTGGGGAAGTTACTCGCACTTAAAGCAGATGGAAGATCTTGTGAGCTGCGGGGTGATAGGCCTTATAGATGCGATTGAAAGATATGACCTCTCAAGAGGTGTTAAGTTTGAGACATATGCTTATTTTCGGATTCGCGGGGAGATTATAGACCAGATAAGGAAAAGCGACTGGATACCTAAAAATATCAGAATGCAAGCCAAAAAAATTGAGCAAACTATGGCTCTTCTTGAGGATAAACTGGGAAAACAGCCAAGCGAGCAGGAGATAGCAGATCAAATGTCAATGAGGATTGAGGATTTTCAGAAGATCATGGGTCAATTTCATTCACTATCGATGGTATCTTTAGACGAGCATTTATCGGATGCGACATCGAGTTCTACTTTAGTGGCGGATAAAACCGAGTCGCCTGAACGATTTACCGGTGACAATGAGATGAGGGAAGTTTTGACTAATGCAATTGAAACGCTTCCTGAAAAGGAAAAGATTGTTTTGAGTTTATATTACTTTGAAGAAATGAATTTGAAAGAGATAGGGGCGGTTTTAGGAGTTTCGGAGTCCAGAGTATCACAGATTCATACAAAAGCTCTTTTTAGGATGAAAAACAAGCTTGTGCGCCATAAAGAGTCTTTTTTTGAGGAGGAACGCGATTAATGTATCTTTTAGAGTTCAGGGATGATGGTGTTTATTTCAAGCTTACATCTAACCCGTCAGATTTGATTGAATCTGATAAAAGGAAAATGATTCAACGTTTAAAAAGAAAAAATCTGGAAGGGCTGCAGCTAAATGCGCTTTTACAAGCTATTTATAAAAGCGATGCACCGGAAGTGAAGATAGCGCACGCTCAGCCTGATTTACCTGTAGATGAGGAAATGAATGTAAGAATATCAAATGACCAGATGCAGGCTTTTATTACTTTTTTACCTCCTGAAGGCGGTAAAAGTTTGCTTGAACAGGATATAATCAGACTCTTGGAAGATGCTTCTGTAGTTTTCGGGATCAAATTCGATATTCTAAAAGAAATGGTTCTAAAAAAATCATTTGAAGAGGAAATTTTAGTCGCTCAAGGAACAGCACCTCAAAACGGCCAAGATGCAATTCTTAAATTTCACATTGAACTTAACAAAAAAGCTACGCCTAGGATAGATGAAGACGGTCAAATCGATTATCGCTTACTTGATACGATTGAAAATGTTAAAAAAGGGCAACTACTCGTTTCAATGATACCCCCTACTTTGGGAGTTTCCGGAAGGACAGTTTCAAACAAGGAGATTCCAGCAAAACCTGGCAAGTCGATAAATTTACCAAAGGGTAAAAATACGGAAATTAGCGAAGATAAACAAAGTATGTTGGCTTCAATCGATGGTAAAGCCGAATTGATTGACAAGAAAGTGCATGTTTTCAGCATGCACGAGGTCAAAGAAAGTGTTGATAATTCGACCGGTAACATTGATTTTGTCGGAAATGTTGTAATTAACGGAAATGTTGTCGGTGGTTTTGAGGTCAGGGCGGGAGGATTTATAGAAGTAAAAGGGGTAGTGGAAGGGGCTACTTTAATGGCTGGTGGCAATATAGTTTTAAAACGGGGAATGCAAGGAATGGGGAAAGGAGCTATTGTTTCCGGAGGAAATGTGGTGGCCAGATTTATTGAAAGCGGTAACGTTTCGGCAAAAGGAGATGTAATTGCTGAAGCTATAATGCATAGCAATGTACGGTGCGGGGGGAAGATAAAAGCAGGGGGAAAAAAAGGCTTGTTAGTAGGCGGAAAGCTTCATGCGGGACAAGGAATTTCAGCTTTTACAATAGGCTCTCCAATGGCAACATATACTGAACTTGAAGTAGGAATCGAGCCGGAAATCAGAAAAGAATATGATATTCTCAAAAAAGACTCGGAAGTTATGGGAAATGACCTTAAAAAGGCAGAGCAGATATTGACCTTGCTGAACAAGATGGAAGTGTCGGGACAGCCGTTACCGCTTGACAAGCAACTTTTAAAGGTCAAGGCAAAAAATACTGCAAGCGCTCTATCTGCCAAACTCGATGATACCAAGATTAGAATCCTTGAGTTGGAGGATACGATACTTTCTGTTTCGGAAAGTAAAGTAAGCGCTAGCAAGACAGTATATTCGGGTGTGACCGTAGCGATTGGAGTATCATCTATTCGGGTTAAGGATACAGTTGAATTTGTAACTTTCAAAAGAGAGCATGGAGAAGTCAGGATAGTATCATATCAACCGATATAAGATCAGGTTTTGCAGTAAAATCTCATATCATAAGCTCTTCCTTATTCTTGAACACCTTAATTTCACTCGTAGTATGGAATCAAATTTAATTTGCCAGTCAAAATGCAGTATGCTATAATAAGCCTTGTGTTTTGAACTAAGTGATTTTTCTATGTTTTTATGCCCGCAGAGGAAGGAGGTACAGATTATGGACTTAATTCGTTTGATTGAGAATGAACAATTACGGAATGATATACCTGAGTTTAATGTTGGAGATACCGTCAGGGTAATGGTTAAGGTTGTCGAAGGCAGCCGTGAAAAACTTCAAGCTTTTGAAGGTATAGTGATTAAAATGCAGAATGGCGGACCCAGAGAGACTTTCACCGTTAGGAAAATTTCGTACGGAGTAGGAATCGAAAGGACATTCCCATTGCATTCGCCACGGATTGACAGAATCGAAATTGTTCGCAGAGGAAGGGTGCGCAGAGCCAAACTTTTCTATTTGAGGGAGAGGTTGGGTAAGGCCGCCCGTGTAAAGATTGCAGTTGAAAAAAAATAGGCAACATGGGACTGAAAGCAGTCCCATATTTGTTTTATGGCCTGCACTAAGACTAAGAATAGGTGGATAGTTTATGTCTGACAAGTATAAGGATGTTTTAGAGTGGTTGCAAGCTATCGTGATAGCGATAGTTTTATCCGTTATAATACGCCTTTTTCTTTTTGAAGTTATTCTTGTTGAAGGCTCGTCAATGCTCCCTACTCTTCATGAGGGCGATAGACTTATAGTCAGCAAGGCGGAATACAGATTAACAGATCCTGAGACAGGCGACATTGTGGTTTTCAAGAACACTGAAGGTTTAAGGGAAAATTATATAAAACGAATAATAGGCGTTGCCGGAGATCAAATCGAGATTAAAGACGGCTTTGTATACATAAATGAAAATCCATTGGATGAACCATACGTTTTGGAGACATTCTTTGATAGCTTCGCAGAAACCACCGTACCGTACGGTTTCGTTTTTGTGCTGGGTGATAATCGCAATCACAGCAGAGACAGCAGAAATCCTTATGTCGGATTTATAGCCATTGATAATATTATTGGTAAAGCCAGATTAAGAATATGGCCTATTTGGAATGTAGAATTGTTTAATTGAAATTTCCCTGATTTAACCTGAAAGGGGTGACAAGATTGCAGATTGGCTGGTATCCCGGTCATATGAATAAAGCGAAAAAAAAGATTTACGAGAGTCTAAAATTGATAGATTTGGCCATAGAGCTTCGGGACGCCAGGATTCCATTTAGCAGTGCCAATCCTGATATTGAATCAATGTTAAAGGACAAAATGAGGATTTTATTATTCAATAAAAGGGATTTTGCTGATCAGGGCAAAACTTTAAAGTGGCTTGAACTTATGTCTTCAAAATCCGCAAATGCCGATGCTTTAAGTTGTATGGATAATGCAGACATATTAAGAGTGAAATCTCTTATATCAAAAATTTGCCAAAAACGCAGGCAAGAAATAAAGGTAAAGCTGGGTATCGAAAAGACAATGCGACTTATCGTTCTTGGCATTCCAAATGTTGGGAAGTCTACTTTTATAAACAGATTAACAGGTGAAAAAAAAACTAAGACAGAGGATAAACCCGGGGTAACCAGAGGAAATCAATGGATTAGAATTGATAACTTCACTGAAGTTTTAGACACGCCTGGAATATTGTGGCCTAAACTTGGAGATGAAGTGACTTCTTTGCACCTTGCATATACGGGTTCTATAAAACAGGATACACTGGATTCGGTTTTTATAGCTAATAAATTCCTGGAAGAGATAATGCAGCTTTATCCTAATTTTATAATGAATAGATACGGTTTAAATGAAACTACCGTAGATACGCAAGAATTGCTTGATAAAATAAGTATCAGAATGGGTTTTTTACAACCAGGAGGGTCTGCAGATTTGGAAAAAGGCGCTATACGACTTTTAAGAGATTTTCAGACCGGAAAACTTGGTAGAATAACCCTTGAAACACCTTGAATAGACAAAAATTAGGTTTAAGAATTTGATAGACAAAGGTTATCAAAATGGATCCAAGGTTTTTTAGGCTTACTTATGAAGAAGGAAAACTACATGCCGAAGGCTATGAGTTACTGGCTGGAATAGATGAGGCCGGGCGAGGACCATTAGCCGGTCCGGTGGTTGCCGCTTGCGTGATTTTCCCAAAAGGTTTGTTTTTAGATGGAGTTGATGACTCAAAAAAACTATCTGCCTCCAAAAGAGAGAGAGTATACGGCGACATAATGAACAATGCATTGTCGGTTGGAGTTGGAATTGTTGACCATGAAACAGTAGACAGTGTAAATATTCTGAATGCTACCCGTGACGCTATGATCAAAGCTATAGTTCAATGCTCGGTGAAGCCTGATTTTCTACTCATCGATGCAGTAGAATTAAAAAATTTCTGTTTGCCGCAATTGAGCATTATAAAAGGAGATCAGCGTTCGCACAGTATTGCCGCAGCCTCGATTATAGCAAAGGTGACGAGGGATCGCGAAATGCTCGGATGGCATGATATATTTCCGCATTATCGTTTTGACAAGCATAAAGGATACGGCACATTTGAGCATATTGGACTTATAAAAGAATTTGGGCTCTCTTCGATCCACAGACGAACATTTTGTTCTAAATTTATAAATGGTTATGCGGATGAACAATAAAGAACTCGGCAAATGGGGAGAACAGATAGCTGCCAAATTCCTTAAGAAGTCAGGTTTTGTAATCATTGAGCGAAATTATCGATGCCGTTTAGGTGAAATAGATCTTATTACCTCCGCCAGGGAACAATTGATATTTGTCGAGGTCAAAACCCGTAGTTCATCAAGGTATGGTTTACCAGGTGAAGCTGTAAACGCAAAAAAGCGATCGAAATATTTTCAAATAGCGGCTTATTATGTTAACTACAAAAAACTTTATAATTTTGACTTGCGTTTTGATGTGATCGAGATCATGCGTGAATCTGATGAATCTTATAGCTTAAATCATATTCCGAATGCATTTTAGGGAAACGTTTTTATTGCGAGGTGATGAATATGTTTGCTAAAGTAAAGAGCACAGGACTTTTCGGGATGGATGGATATGTAGTCGATGTTGAAGTAGATATATCAAACGGGCTTCCTGCGTTTGATATAGTTGGTTTGCCTGATACCGCAGTAAAGGAATCAAAGGACAGGGTGAGATCGGCTATAAGAAATAGTGGATTGGAATTCCCGATGAAAAGGATCACGGTCAATTTAGCTCCGGCTGATACGAAAAAAGAAGGTCCGGCATATGATCTTGCTATAGCAATAGGCATACTTATAGCAACAGAACAGCTATCTCAGAAATGTGTCTTAAACTGTGTGTTCTTAGGCGAGCTGTCGCTAGATGGGGGGATAAAGCCTATTCAAGGCGTATTGCCCATGCTTATCTCAATCGATGGAACTGCGGAAAAAGCGATTTTGCCCGTTGCGAATGCTCCTGAAGCGGGTAATGTCAGCAAAATGAAGATTATACCTGTGAATTCTCTTTCGGATATGATGGCTATTTTCAAAGGCGAGATATTGCCGGGCATCTATGAAGAAATCAAGCAGTCATCTCATACTTTACCTCATTATGAAGACTTCTCCGATGTAAAAGGGCAGGATAAAGTCAAACGAGCTCTTGAGATTGCCGCCGCAGGGGGACACAACGCTCTAATGATAGGACCACCCGGCTCAGGCAAGACTATGCTTGCAAAGAGACTTCCTTCAATATTGCCTGAGTTGACACATAATGAGGCTGTAGAGATCACCAAAATATATAGTGCTTCAGGATTGCTTCAACCCGGCAGCGGATTAGTCAAAACACGTCCATTCCGTTCTCCGCATCATACTATATCAAACGCAGCTTTAGTCGGAGGTGGGAAATTTCCAAAACCCGGAGAAGTCTCCCTTGCACATCACGGTGTTTTGTTTTTGGATGAATTGCCTGAATTCAGAAGGGATGTTCTTGAAGTATTAAGGCAGCCGCTTGAAGACGGAAGCATCAACATATCAAGGGCAAATGGGAAAATCATGTTCCCTGCAAAATTCACCCTTATAGCAAGTATGAATCCGTGTCGGTTCGTATAACAACCTTGCTAAATATGTATCTAGCGTTTACAACAGCTAATAATCTTCCGTTTTCTGCGGTTTTGGTGTCAATAATTATTTCCTTGAGCAGATCGCAAACAATTTCCCTTCGTACATCAAAGGGTGGTTCGGAATTTAGTTTGACTCGCAGGTTTGTTAAGAGATCTTCAATTTTATTAAATTTGTTAATCATTGTTTTTTCGTTAGTAATCTTTTGGTCGAGTTCGCGCATCCGTTCTTCCAAGACATTTCTTTCTTGGGCAATTTTCTGTAATTGCTGTTCTACGTCTACGCTTCCAATAATGCGTTTCCTATAGAGGTCAAGAATACTTTGCTTCTCGGTTTCTTTTTCATTGAAAGCCACTAAGGCCTTGTGTCTTTCCGCTTCCAACGTAGCTTGCTGGGATTTTCTGATATCCATGCCTGTTGCCAATTCAGTTATAGCTTTTCCCGGATTTTCGATGAAATTAACACATTCTTGCCATACAAGGTTTTCTATCCACTCTGACGGCACGTTTTTAGACGTACATTTAACTTCGTTTGGCCCCTTATAAGCACTTTTGCCATTACACATATAATATGCTCTTTGACTGCCGTATGCTGTACCATGATAACTCATGCCACAAATACCACACTTAATAAGTCTGCGCAAGAGATATTGCCGTTTAGAATTCTTCATCGATTCCAATTGATTATCACGTAAAACTTGTTGAGCTTTTTCCCATGTTTCTGTGTTTACCAGAGCGGGATATTCTCTGGGTATCAACTCGCGTTCTTTATTGGTTCGCTTTCCGTAGTAATGAATACCCTTATAGGTGGTGTTGACAATCATATTTCGGATTCGCCCAGGTCTCCATATACCAGCGGTATTTACCTTACGTTTGCCACGTTTTATTTGTCGGCCATCTCTGGTATAAGATGGGGGAATTCCGAGGGCATTAAGGTAATCAGCCACCTTAAATGTGGTAGAGGCTTGATCTGCAATAAGGCGGTATATCAGGCGTATTACATCTGCCTCGCTCATATCCATACCAGAGAGCAGGTCGTTGCTAATATCTAAAAAGCCATCGTTATTAACTCGGTATCCGTAAGGGACAATACCTCCTAACCATTTTCCGGCTCTTGCTGCGCGATTTGCGCCGTACCACATGCGTTCCAGGAGAGTTTCACGTTCAAGGTCGGCAACTCCGGCCAGAACGGTCAAAAGAAAGCGACCATTAGGATCGCCTGTGTCAAAAGGCTCTGTCATACTGCGTATTTTAACGCTGCATTGTTCCAGTTCATAAACAGCGTTAAGGATAATACGAGCGGAACGTCCTAATCGGTCGAGGCGATAAATAAGAAGTAAATCAAAAATTTTCTTTTTTGCATCTTCTTCCAATCTTTTTCCTTCCGTTCGCTGCTCTAATGGGATAGTGCCGGTTATCCCATCATCTTTGTACCATTCAACGATTTCCAATTGATGGAGGTCACAGTATTTTGTTGCGAATTCTATTTGGTTTTCAATTGTACCGCGTTCTGTTTGTTCTTCTGACGAAACGCGAGCATAGACAGCTACTCGCATGATTAAATCCCCTTCAATTTATACTCAACTAACTTCTTATTTACCCCTAATGCACTTACTATTACCTCAATCGACTGTTCTTTATGTTCCAAAATATCTTCGTCTGTTATTAATAGTTCGGCTGCCAGCATATTTGCTTCATTTTCTATCTTTTCAAGTACTGCATACGTACAGACATCCAAAAATACCGTGTTGACACACGGATGGAGGATAACATGTCCCAGCTCATGGGCGCATACTTGTTTTGCTTTCTCCGGACAAAGCCTGTTATTTATGTATATAAATTTCTGTCGGCGGTGACATTTAAAAAAGCCCAATACATTGCCCAAGTCTCTGTACTCAATAAATATACCTAGAAATCTGCATATCGCAAAAGGATTGTTCGTTCTAGCTCTCCGGATGAGCCTCTTTACGATTTTACGGATGTCACTGGCCGCCAATCGATTATTCCTCCTTCTTGCGATATTTTTTAGGAGTATATTTCTTTTGCGCTTCCTTTCGTGCCAGTATCATTGCTTCTTCCAGTGCTGCCATAACTTTTTCTAAGGTTTCATCATCTTGGGGTTTGTTATTGAACGCCAATCCGGTTACGTTCATCATGGCATTCTTTATATATTCAGCGTCTCGCTTGAGTTCTTCGCGGTCTTGTTTTGTCAATGTGGGTTCTTTAAGGTGTGGAAGATAGGCGGTAGAGGCTTCGGCGAGATAATTTAGTGATTGATTACTATCATGATTTGAATAAATCTCAATATTGTCTTTTTGACGACCAAGTAACTGGTCTACTGATACTCTAAAAATATTTGCTAAACGTATTAAGGTTTCATAATCTGGTTGTCTCTTTCCAGATTCATAAAAAGACACCGTTGATTCTCCTATTGAAATCAACTTTGCTAGTTCTGCTTGTGTTATTCCTTTTTCTTTTCTTAACTGACGCAACAATTTACCGAAATTCATGGGGATTACCTCCTTTAAAATTATACATTACTATTTGCAAAGTTCATACTACAAAATGCAAACTTTGCAAAAACGAAATGATAAAAATTTTTGATTTACTAGTTGACATAATGCAAAGTTATCTATATAATCAGTTTATGATTTAAAATAGTTAACTTTTGGGGGATTTACAACATGAACAAGCTAAGAGAATTCCGGAAACACACTGGATTAACTCAAAAACAATTAGCTGAAAAACTCGGTATTTCAGAGAGCTATTATAGTCAGATAGAAAACAATAAAAGGCGTTTGTCGTTGCGTACTGCTTTAAATATTACAACCATTTTGGAATTAATGCCAAGTGATATTTTTTTGCTTGATAGCTTTGCGAAATGCCAAGAATAAGAAGTTTTTACTTGCTCTAACGCAAAGTTATATAAATCTCTATTCTAAAATAAGGAGTATTAACCTAATGCTCAAGCAACCGAAAAACATTGTATACCGCTCCGAATACGAACCGGACATGACCCGTATGGTTAAGGCGCTGCGGGTACTCCTTGAGTATAATCCACCTCTTAAGGATGATGTTCTTGATTCGGCAAGAAATCCTGTTGCAGAATCTTTGAGATCGCTGTGCGATGGAGGTGATCCGATTGAGCAAATGGCATAGCTGGTCTGAAATGACAGCGCAATATAGAGCCGATGAAGCCGCTCTTGTTTCTGTTAAAGAATCTGTGGTGAAAACTATAAAAAATACTCCAAAAAAGCAAAAAGACAAAATAGCACAGCACGAAGTTGATCGCGAATTGTTAGCTTCTATGATTGGCAGCACTAGGCATGCTTTGGATGTGATTGAGAAAAAACTACTTTACGATTTGGGTGCTTTCAGCGAAGCTGAATTAGAGTTACTGACAGGACAAGAGCGTCAGATAGCGGCACTAAAGCAAAAACTTACCAACCGACAAATAGCGGAAATACTGAATATTTCGGCTAGTCATGTTCAGGTGGTACATAAGCGAATTATAAACAAGCTTAAGCGGATTCATTCATTGAACAACAGAGGAATCCCGCCGGGATTGAGCCGACAGCAGGAAAAAATATATTATTTGCACTTTAAGGAAAAACGGGCGGGGCCGCTAATAGCTAAAAAACTCAAGATTTCCTTGGAATCAGTGCAAAAACAGATTCAAAACTTCCGAAAACTTGTTTAAAAAATACAGGGGGCGAAGCTTTGCCAGAATACATGAAACATTAAGAGCCTTGTCAGGCTCTTTTGTTGTATTGACGTTTTTAACATCATAACGAGGGGGTGATTGCGTTGCTTAAGTTTTCAAGATATACACTGGACAATGTTATTAACACCAGTTTCTATAAATTACCTAAATTTTTGTTCGAGGGAGAGTTTAAAAACCTGTCCAACGATGCGAGATTATTATATTCCTTGCTATTTAATGAGCATGACACTGCTTTGAAAAACAGATGGGTAAATAAGAACAACGAGATATATCTGATTTTCACAAGAGATGAAATGGCTGATATGCTTGCTTGCTCTAAACTTACCTTGCGAAAAACGATTGATCAATTAAAACAATTTAACCTTGTTGCGGAAGAGCGTTTGGGATTAAACAAAACTAATCGGATTTATTTAAAATATTGCAATTAAAAAAGACAGCTGGGGGTGATGCATTTTGTTGAATACGGGCAGGTTTACACTAGACATTGTTGATAATTCACGTTTTTATCAGATGCCCAAATTTCTTTTTGAGGGCAAATTAAAACATGCTTTGTCAAACGAAAGCAAAATTCTTTATTCATTGCTTAAAGATCGTCATGACTTAAGTCTGAAAAACAGATGGGTAAATGAGAACAACGAGATATATCTGATTTTCACAAGAGATGAAATGGCTGATATGCTTGCTTGCTCTAAACTTACCTTGCGAAAAACGATTGATCAACTAAAACAATTTAACCTTATTGAGGAAGAGCGTTTGGGATTAAACAAAGCTAATCGGATCTATTTGAAGCAGTTGCTAAATGCCGATTTTTCGCTCTACGAGCGGAGGGTTAAATTTTCACCTTCCAGAAGGTTAATTTCTAACCTTCAAGAGGGTGAGAAATTAACCCCGAGTGATACTAATATTAACGATACTGATCTTAACGATATTAAAGATACGTTCGTGCTGGAGCACGAACATTTCTGTCCTCAACAATCACAAGAAAATATTAACATTACTAATGACACAACAGTGCTTCAAATCCAAGTTGATAATGCAGATAATGATATTAAGCCAGCGGTTGTTACTGACCCGATATTTGAGATGTTTTGGTCTATATATCCTAAAAAAATGGAAAAGCAAAAGAGTTATCGTATGTGGAAGGCACGGCTTAAAGAAGGTCTGACACAGGAAGATCTGTTAGCTGCCGCTAATAACTACACTAACGCTTGTCGAAATCAAAATACCGATCAGAAGTTTATAAAATACCCCGCAACATTTCTAGGGCCTGATAAGTTTTTTGCTGAATGGATTAAGCTAAAAGGAGATAGTGCCTATATTGAAAACAACACAATATCGGCAGAAAAGGGAAAAGACAATTCTGGGCTTTATAAAAAGGTTGATTTTGTAAAATTCCCACAACATCAATATAGCGAAGATGATTTAAACCGGCTATTTGAGCCGATCTTGTAGTTTTCTAATATTATTTTTTAATTTAAGGAGGATTTTATTGTGAAAAAACCAATTTTAATTGCCGTTACAGCTGCCATTATGTTTGCCTTGGCCGTATTTTTATTTCTACAAGGACAGGAGGCTGTGCGTCCTGTTGTAATTGCGACTCAAGACATGCCTGTCGGTACAGTAGTTGATACAAATATGTTAAGAATAATAAATATTCCGGCGGGATCTCCATTAGGAGAGGGTGTTGTAAACAATGTTACTGAGATCATTGGAAAATCGGTTGTTATAGCCCGTACAGAGGGAGATCTTATACCGCTGTCAACTTTAGGCGATGCAAGAATGATACCGGGTGAGGGGAATGGGTTTATTACCGTGACTGTTCCATCACAAGACGCAAAAGCGCTTATGGTTGACGATTTAGTCGCTTTTTCGATTTTCCAACACGGGTTTAGCGCACAAATGATCGAGGGGTTTATCGTGAGAGCTATTTCAACTGTTGAGAGAGACACACATTTATTAGTTGAGGCTCATCGAGAAACCATTTTATATTTCTCGACATATTTAGCGACTGATTCGTATATCCTGATTAGAAAGGCGGGAAACTAATGGTTGTTACAGTATTTTCTCCAAGTGGCGGGGTTGGTAAAACTACTATTGCGTTAGCAATATCTCATGTTCTTTCGGCGCGTGGTCTCACTTGCTTATTAGAGTTAGATTTTGCCCCTGGCGATATCGCAGTATATACAAATATTGAACTCAAACCATTGACGGATGCTATTATTGAAAATCCATTATTAGCCATACAACGTCCGGATAAGATAAACTTCGCTGTTTTAACAGGAGGATATCCAGATACGGGCGAAACCATTAATTACGATGGAGTTGTGCGGCTAATCACTGAATTAAAAACACAATATCAATTTATTATCATTGATACGCAATCATACTTGATCGCTAATGTGGTAGCCGCCCTGTTAGCTTCCGATGTTATTATTTTGCCGGTAGTTGATGACATTACAGCAGTGGCAAAACTTGTTGGAATGATTGAATATTTAGAAAATAATAATTATGCCGATATGTCAAAAGCATTTATTGTTGCTAATAAAACCAATCAAAAAAACAAGTATATTTCAGCCGCTAAGCTTTCCGTTGCTACTGTTTGTCACATACCGTTGTTAAATCATCTGCGAGAAAATGACGTTCGTCTATTAAAAGCGTTGTCACCTTTGTTGGATAAATGGGGGACATAACTAATTAAAGGAGATGTTAGACTATGAGTCTTAAACAACTTGGAAAACAAATTAACGAAAAAATTGATCTGGACGTAGTAGCATCTGAAATTCGTGAGCGGATGGTTAGATGGAATGGGAAAGCAGGCCTTAAGGTCGTGCTCAAAGCCGAGCTAGAGCAATACATGAAAAACAAATATCCTCACGAACTCAGTAACTTGGATAAATATTGCGAGGACATTCATAACAAATTATTTGGCCTTGGGCCGATTGAAGATCCAATGGCCGATTCGGAGGTAACGGATATAACAGTAATAGGGACAAGGATTATGTATAAAAAAAATGGAGTAAAAATAGATGCGGATGAGAAGTTTATTGATGATGCGGCCGTTCGGACGGTTCAAGACAAAATACTTGCCCCTATTAACAAAGCAGTAACGATAGCACAACCATCACAAGACGCAGAATTACCTGATGGTTCAAGAGCATTGATTGTAATTCCTCCACAATCGGAGCGCCCAACTATAATAATCCGAAAACACAATATGTTAAACGTTCCTCTTGAACGCTTAGCCGATAATGTTGAGGGGTTGCACGATTTATGCGATTATTTTAAATCTGCTGTTAAGGAGCGTAAAAACATTATAGTTGCAGGGGAAACCGGAGCGGGTAAAACTACGTTTATAAATGCTTTAGGCTTTGAAATCCATGAAAAACATACCGTGGCGGTTCTTGAAGATACAAGGGAAATTAAACTCAACTTGCCCTATGTTCTTTATTTTCGTACCCGTGAAGGATCTGGCGAAGCAAGACAGATTAGTTATTCTAATATCCTCAGAGACTGCTTACGTGCCGATCCGGATCGTATCATACTTACTGAAATCCGAAGCCCGATAAGCGCTTATGAATTTATCCATATTCTAAACTCTGGTCACAGAGGCTCAATGACAACCATTCATGCCAATTCGTGTGCGGATGCGCTATTTAGGCTTGAGATGCTGATTCAGGAGCATAAATATCTTGAATCGAACATAATTAGAAAACTTATTTCTCGTGTTGCTGATTTGATAGTGTTTTTAAAGCTTAAGCAGGATGAGAAGGGGAATACGGTCGGCAGGATGATTAGTGAAGTAGTAGAAATTAAAGGCATGTTGTCTAATGAGGAATTTGATACGAAGGAGATCTTGAAATGCTGATTGCGGTATTGGTCGGGGTTTTTGTTTTTGTTTCGGTTTTTTTCCTTTTTACCCTTCGTGAACAAAAAAAACAACAACTTAATATACGTCTTGAACGATTAAAATCTCAAAAAACACAAAAAGATTCATGGTTACATGTTTTCGGATTATTTAAGACTAGAGAATTTCTTAAAACTAGACTTGATATGTGTGGTTTACGTCATGATCCAGATGATATTTTCCTTACCTATATTCTTATAAATACAATTATTGTTTCTGTGTTGGTTGTATCTGGATATATGTTACTTGCCTTTCTAATGCCGGTGGCGATTTATTTTACAGCTTTTCATATACTTGATTCTTTGGCATTAAAAAGAATGAGGAAAATTGAGGCGCAATTTCGGGATTTTTTAATTTCTCTTGCATTGCATCTAAGGGTTACACCATCCTTTCAATCGGCGCTTGTGATGACGGCAAGTACGGTAGAAAGTCCATTGGACTTTTATGTAAAAAGAGTTGTTGCGGGGGTACAAGGAGGGGAAAGCATTGAAAGCGCGATTGCTGCGCTTAAAATAATCCCGAATATTCATGTGCATACGTGGACTGATTCGGTTATTTTCGCAGTTCGTATTAAAGCTAACTTGTCAAAACTCTGTACGCGTTCAGCAGAGCGCTTAGGCATGAAAATACGATTGGCAGGTAAAATTTATGCACAAACAGCTCAAGCTAAAGCGCTTATGGTTAGTCTTGGTGGCATGATGTTATTTATGATGATAACGACAATGAGCGCGAGCCCGGAATTTATCCAATTTTATTCATCTGCGTTTGGACGGACGGTTGCTGGAGGCGCTTTTCTCATGTTTATTTTTGCTACTTTATATGTCCTCAAACGGATCGATAAAGAAATGAACGATTAAGAAAGGAGGGTTTTTATGATTTCAATAATCAAATCTTTTTTTGTTTGTCTTGGATTTATGGCGTCAGGTTCTGTAGCAATACATCTACAATCATATTGGCCGCTATTAATTTCTACGATTGGCCTGTTTGGATACTTGTACTGTGAATTTTTCGTTTTTAAATATAAGAAAATCGAGGATAAATAATATGCGATTTGTTATACCAGAAAAATTTTTAATAAGATCCGGTATTGAGAAATCTATGATGCAAACATGGGATAAGGAAATCAAGGCAGTTGGCGGTATAAAGATATTCTTTTTTAACGTTACTAATGTGAATGAATTGTTTTCTGTGGCTATGCTACTAACTACGTTTGCTTTGCTTGTAGCTGGTATCGGTATATTATCCGGCGAGATTGGAATGTTTAATTTTGCTTTACTTGTATTGGGCTTGACGGTGATGTTTTATACCGGTTGGCGTAAACCTATCGAAAAACATCGGGAGATGTTTATGAAAGATGATCAATTGCCCGTAGTTTTAGAAATGTTTATAACTGGACTTGAGGTAGGCCTAAACGCAGAACACATAATCATTAATGCAAGCAAGAGTTTAAAGGGGGTGATGAAGGATTCCTTAATGAGCATCCAAAATAAAATGGAAACAGGAGTTTCGTTTAAAGAAGCACTGATGAATGCTGCTGAACAAAGCTTTTGTATTTATTTTATACGATTTGCGGTGCTAATAATTCAAAACAGAGAGGCGGGTGATACTGAAACGAAACGGTATCTTGAAGAATTTCTAATGGAAATTGAAGAATTAAAAACAAATAGACGCATCGAAAGGGCGGGACGGCTTGATAATAAGCTGTTCTTCCCTATATTTATTGGGTATTTTCTTCCGATTTTAGTTATTTTTTCGTTGCCGTTTTTAATGTCTTTAGGAGGATTATTCGATATTTTTTAGTAAATTTTAAATTTTGAAAGGGGAATATAACAATGTTAAATCAAATGCTTACTCGGCTTTACTTTAAAGCTGTAGAGCTAATTCGCTGTAACAAAGGGGTTTCTAATGAGCTTTTAACAGCCATTGGATTGATTTCTATTACCGTTGGGGTTCTAAGCGTATTGTCGCCGCGTATACGTGCCGG
>Ga0209105_100104_pt1 | contig 29006 bp, 28 predicted proteins | sample SedPBSmetaG_FD_184158 | JGI IMG/M metagenome (GOLD analysis project Ga0209105, IMG submission 184158) | Freshwater sediment bacterial and archeal communities from Indian Creek, Illinois, USA to study Microbial Dark Matter (Phase II) -... | ecosystem: Environmental > Aquatic > Freshwater > Creek >...
CTCGACCCACGGCGCCTTTGGCGCGCTGGCGCACGGCATCGGCACCAGCGAAGTCGAGCACGTGCTGGCCACGCAGACGCTGCTGGCCAAAAAAGCGCGCAACCTGCTCATCCGCGTCGAGGGCCAGCTGCCCCAGGGCTGCGGCGCCAAAGACATTGTGCTGGCCATCATCGGCCGCATCGGCACGGCGGGCGGCACCGGCTACACGATCGAGTTTGGCGGCAGCGCCATCCGCGCGCTCTCGATCGAAGGCCGCATGACGGTGTGCAACATGGCGATCGAGGCCGGTGCCCGCGCTGGCTTGGTGGCCGTGGACGACAAAACCATCGCCTACCTGCAAGGCCGCGCGCTGGCGCCCACGGGCCTCGAGTGGGAGCAGGCCGTGGCCTACTGGCGCACCCTGCATTCCGACCCCGACGCGGTGTTTGACGCCATGGTCGAGCTCGACGCGGCGCAGATCGCGCCCCAAGTGACATGGGGCACCTCGCCCGAGATGGTGCTGCCGATCACGGCGTGCGTGCCCGACCCCGACCAGATCAAAGACGCCAACCAACGCGCCGCCACCGAGCGCGCGCTGCACTACATGGGCCTGCAGCCGGGCAAGGCGCTGGCCGACATCCACATCGACAAGGTGTTCATCGGCTCGTGCACCAACAGCCGCATCGAAGATTTGCGCCAAGCCGCCGAGGTGGTGCAAAAGCTGGGACTGAAGGTGGCGCGTAACGTGCGCCAGGCGCTGGTGGTGCCCGGTTCGGGCTTGGTCAAGGCGCAGGCCGAACGCGAAGGGTTGCACGAGATTTTTCGCGCCGCCGGCTTTGAGTGGCGCGAACCTGGCTGCAGCATGTGCTTGGCGATGAACGCCGACCGGCTCGAACCCGGCGAGCGCTGCGCCAGCACCAGCAACCGCAACTTTGAAGGCCGCCAAGGCGCCGGTGGCCGCACGCACCTCGTCAGCCCAGCCATGGCAGCGGCAGCGGCCATCCACGGCCACTTCGTCGATGTCCGTACCCTCGCCTGAATGCTTATCCAGGAGTTTTGCCATGAAAACCTTCCTCACCCTGCTGCTGTTGAGCGCCAGCCTGGCCTTGGGCGGCTGCGCCACCGTCGCCGGCATCGGCAAAGACGTGCAACGCGGCGGCCAGATCATCCAAGACGCCGCCCGCTGAGCGGCGCCCACACCCCTTACGCTCCGATGCAAGCCTTCACCGTACACCAGGGCTTGGTGGCCCCGATCGACCGCGAAAACGTCGATACCGACGCCATCATCCCCAAGCAGTTCCTCAAATCCATCCGCAAGACCGGCTTTGGCCCGAATCTGTTCGACGAGTGGCGCTACCTCGACGTCGGCCAGCCGGGGCAAGACCCGGCCAGCCGGCGCCCCAACCCCGACTTCGTGCTGAACCAACCGCGCTATGCCGGGGCGTCGATTTTGCTGGCGCGCAAAAACTTTGGCTGCGGCTCCAGCCGCGAGCACGCGCCCTGGGCGATCGAGCAGTACGGCTTTCGGGCCCTGATCGCACCCAGCTTTGCCGACATCTTCTTCAACAACTGCTTCAAAAACGGCCTGCTGCCGATCGTGCTCCCCGAAGCCACCGTGGCCAGTTTGTTTGACGCCGTGCACGCCTTTGCCGGCTACCGCCTGACCATCGACCTGCCGCGCCAGTGCATCGTGCTGCCGCAGGGCGAAGAAATCGCTTTCGAGGTCAACCCCTTTCGCAAGCACTGCCTGCTCAACGGCCTTGACGACATCGGCCTAACGCTGCGCCACGCCGACACCATCCGCAGCTTCGAGGCCCAGCGCCTAGCAAGCAAACCGTGGCTGGCGCGTACTTGGCTGGGCTGAGGCCAGCACCTGCAACCTTATCCGGCTGACCCGCGCCGCCGCCCTTTGGCCCCGACCGCCTTACTCGACCCACCCAGCGCCCACGCCCGGGCCTCACGCCTTTCAGCTCACAACCCATGAAAATCGCAGTCCTTCCCGGTGACGGCATCGGCACCGAAATCGTCGCCCAAGCGCTCAGCGTGTTGCAGGCTCTGGGTTTGCCGTTCGAGTTCGAGCACGCCGCGGTGGGCGGTGCCGCCTACGAGGCGCACGGCCACCCGCTGCCCGAGGCCACGCTCAAGCTGGCGCAGCAGGCCGACGCGGTGCTGTTCGGCGCCGTGGGCGACTGGAAATACGACCGGCTCGAGCGCCACCTGCGGCCCGAGCAAGCCATTCTGGGGCTGCGCAAGCACCTGGGGCTGTTTGCCAACTTCCGCCCCGCCATCTGCTACCCGCAGCTGGTCGACTCCTCCAGCCTCAAACCCGAGCTGGTGGCCGGGCTCGACATCCTGATCATCCGCGAGCTCACCGGCGACATCTACTTCGGCCAACCGCGCGGCCGCCGCAGCGCCCCAGACGGCCCCTTTGCCGGCAGCGAAGAAGCCTTCGACACCATGCGCTACAGCCGGCCCGAGATCGAGCGCATTGCCCACGTGGCCTTCAAGGCCGCGCGCCAGCGCAACAACAAGGTCACCAGCGTGGACAAGGCCAACGTGCTCGAGACCTTCCAGTTCTGGAAAGACGTGGTGAGCGCAGTGCACGCCCAGTACCCCGACGTGGCGCTGGAGCACATGTATGTCGATAACGCCGCGATGCAGTTGGTCAAGCGCCCCAAGGCTTTTGACGTGATCGTCACCGGAAATATGTTTGGCGACATTTTGTCCGACGAGGCCTCGATGCTCACCGGCTCGATCGGCATGCTGCCCTCGGCCAGCCTGAACGAGCACGGCCAGGGCCTGTACGAGCCCAGCCACGGCAGCGCGCCCGACATCGCCGGGCAAGGCGTGGCCAACCCGCTGGCCACGATTTTGAGCGCGGCCATGATGCTGCGCTTCTCGCTCGGCCAGCCCGAGGCGGCGGCGCGCATCGAGGCCGCAGTGAAAACCGTGCTCGAGCAAGGCCTGCGCACGCCCGACATCATGGCCCCCGGCTGCACCCGCGTCGGTACGGCGCAGATGGGCGCGGCGGTGCGGGCGGCGCTGGGCTGATCCAAGCTCCCTAATTCCAGCCAGCTCCACCGGTGTTAGTCTCTATGCAAATGCTGCCGCAGTGGCTGTACCCTTGGGTGTCCAGCATCGTGCTCGGTGCGCAGATCACCCTGCTCATCTTGGGTGCGTGGCTGCTGCGCGCCCTGTTTGGGCGCTTGGTGCGGCGTACCAGCACGCGCCATGGGCTGCCACCCGAGTTTACGTTTGTCGTCTTGCTCGCGGGCAAGATCGTGATCTACGGTGCCGCCATGTTGCTGGTGCTCGACCGCCTGGGGGTTTCGGCCACCGTGCTCTGGACCGCGTTCACCGGCTTTGCGGCCGTGGCGGCGGTGGCCTTTTTTGCCGCCTGGAGCGTGCTGTCCAACATTTTTTGCAGTTTTTTGATCTTTGTTACCGGCATCGTGCGCTTGCACGACCACATCGAAGTCGTGGAAAACGGCCAAACCGCTGGGCTCAGGGGCCAAGTGATCGACATCAATCTGATCTACACCACGGTGCAGGAACACAGCGCCGACGGCTCGGGCTCGACCCTGAAGTTTCCCAACAGCATGTTTTTTCAACGCATCACGCGCACTTGGCCGGGCGAGCCGCCCGCGCCAGTGGTCGCGCCCACGGGCGCCGGTGCCGCCTCCCAGCCGCCCAGCGGCGGCGCTACGCCCTAATTGCACCCCCCGGGGGCCGGCGGCGCCAGCGCCTCCAGACCCACGCATAGATCACGCCGTTGAACCCCAGCACCAGCGCCCCGAGCAGGTATTGCAGCTCGCGCGTCAGGCCAGCGGGGTAGATCACGGCCAGCAAGTAGTGCTCGATGAAGCCGCCCGGGGCCATGCCGGCCTGGCCGGCCTGGAGCCGGAAATGGTTTTCGATGTCGGTGAGCGGGCACGGCGCCCCGGCGATCATGACAAAAAACGCCCAAGCCGCGCACGGCAGCTGCAGCCACGGCACCCAGCGCCACCACAGCGCCAGCACGGCTCCGAACACCGAAAAAACAATGTAGAGCAGGTGGACGCTCATGACCGCTTCGGCCGCGATTTGGTACCACATGGCAGTTTTGCTCCAGACGAAAGAGGCCATCAAAACCCGCGGGCGCTGTGGCGCAACGCAAACTGCGCTGTCAACGCCCCAGAGCACCGCAGCGGTCGCCATCGGCTAGAATGTACGACCATGTTTGCCGCCCAATCGTTCACCTCGAACCACACCACCGCCACTCCGGCGCGGGTGTGTGGGCGCGCAATCGTTAAAACCACGACCGGCTAAACCCCAGCCCGGTTCGTCGCGCGCCCCCACCCGGCCAGACGAGCCGGGCAGGACGGTACCCGGGGTCTGGATCCGTATTTCTGCAACCTGAAAGGGCGTTCGTCATGAGCAAGTTGGTAGGTCTGGTGGGCTGGCGCGGCATGGTCGGCTCGGTGTTGATGGATCGCATGACGGCCGAGGGCGACTTCGCGCACATCGACCCGGTGTTCTTTTCCACCTCCAACGCCGGCGGCGCCGCCCCGGCGCAGGCCCAAAGCCAGCGCACACTGCAAGACGCCAACGACGTGGCGGCCTTGGCGCGCTGCGACATCGTCCTCACCTGCCAAGGCGGAGACTACACCAAAGCCGTGTACCCGCGTCTGCGCGCCAGCGGCTGGCGCGGGCACTGGATCGACGCCGCCTCGGCGCTGCGCATGGAACCCGAGACCGTGATCGTGCTCGACCCGGTCAACGAGGGCCTGATCCGCCAGCGCTTGGCTGCCGGCGGGCGCGACTGGATCGGCGGCAACTGCACCAACTCGATTTTGCTCATGGGCCTGTGCGGCTTGTTCCGCGCCGATCTGGTGGAGTGGGTCAGCTCGATGACCTACCAAGCGGCCTCAGGCGGTGGCGCCAACCACATGCGCGAACTGCTGCAAGGCATGGGCGTGTGCCACGCCGCCGTGGCCGCCGACTTGGCCAACCCAGCCAGCGCCATCCTGGACATCGACCGCAAAGTGGCGCACGCCATCCGCCACGAGGTGCCGCGCGAATACTTCGGTGCCCCGCTGGCCGGTGGCCTGATCCCGTGGATCGACGCGCAGCTCGACAACGGCCAGTCCAAAGAAGAATGGAAAGGCCAGGCCGAGGTCAACAAAATCCTGGGCACGGCCCAGACCATCCCGGTCGATGGCCTGTGCGTGCGCATCGGCGCCATGCGCTGCCACAGCCTGGCCCTCACGCTCAAGCTCAAGCAAGACCTGCCGCTGGCCGAAATCGAGGCCCTGATTCGGGGCGGCAACCCCTGGGTCAAATGGGTTCCCAACGAGCGCCCGGCCAGCGTGGCCGAGCTTACGCCAGCAGCCATCACCGGCGGCTTGCAGGTGGGCGTGGGCCGGGTGCGCAAGCTCAACATGGGGCCGCAGTACCTGTCGGCCTTCGTGATCGGCGACCAACTGCTGTGGGGCGCGGCCGAGCCACTGCGGCGCATGCTGCGCATTCTGCTAGCGGCCTAAGGGCATGGCGGCAAGGGGAATATAAAATCTGTTGCACCAGTGCAACGCAAATCCCCTGCTTGGATACCATTTGGGCCCCAGATTTGCTTCGGGCTGCTTCTGAGCTTGTGCGTGCAAGCGCTTGATGTTATGGTCGAATAGCTTTGAAAATGACAGAGGTGTCTGTGCCGAATTGCCCTTCAAAAATGCACCCCACTGGACCTGTTGCCTTGGCCACCGACAAACCACCTGCGCCACCCCATCGGCTGCGCTGGCCCTCGGTGGCGAGCGCGGCGGCCTTGGTGGCGGCCTTGGCGGTGCCGGCCAGCCAAGCTTGGGCCGTGGCGCTGGGAAGGGTGACGGTGCAATCGCAACTGGGTGAGCCGCTGCGCGCCGAAATCGACTTGCCCCAGCTCAGCGCCCAAGACGCCGCCACCTTGCAAGCCAGCGTGGCGGCGCCCGAGCGCTTTCAGGCGCTCAACCTGAGCTTTAACCCGGCCTTGGCCGATTTGCGCTTTCAATTGGTCACGCTGCCCGACGGCCGCAGTGTCTTGCGCCTGAGCAGCACCGCCGCCATCAACGAACCCTTCCTCGATTTGCTGGTGCAAGCCAACTGGGCCAATGGGCAGTTGCTGCGTGGCTACACCCTGTTGTTCGACCCACCCAATTTGCGCCCGGCTCCGGCACCACAGCCGCCGGTTGCGGCTGTTCCTCTTCCTGCCCCCCCTCCCGCCGCTCCTGCTGCTGCCCCGACAGCGCCGCCCGCGCCATGGGTGACCCAGGTGCGTCCGGCCGTGCCGCTGCCCCCAGCCGTCCCTGCCGCCGCCGCACCTGCACGACCCCGCGCCCAAGCGCCTGCCGCCGACCCCACCCCCGCGTCGATCACGGTTCGGCGTGGCGATACCGCCGGCCGCATCGCGCAGGCGCACCTGCCCGGCGGGGTGTCGCTCGATCAGATGTTGGTGGCGCTGCTGCGCGCCAACCCACAAGCGTTCATCGGCGACAACGTCAACCGGCTGCGCGCCGGGGCGGTGCTCGACCTGCCCAGCACCGAAGCGGCCAGCGCCACCCCCGCCTCAGAGGCGCGCCGCATCGTGCAAGCCCACAGCCGCGATTTCAACGAATTCCGGCGTCGGCTGGCCGCATTGGCCCCGGCCCAAGCGGCACCCGAAGCCACCCGCGCTGCGGCCGGTGCGGTGCAAGCCGAAGTCACCGATCCACGCCCCGCTGCCACCGCGCAAGACCGCCTGACGCTCGAGCGCGGCGCCTTGCCCGGGGCCGCTGCCGACCAGTTGGCCCAGGCGCGGCAACAGCAGGCCACGCAGCAGCAAATCACCGAAGTCGAGCGCAATCTGCAAGAGCTCGAGCGCCTGCGCCAGGCTGCGCAAGCGCATGCAGCGGCGCCTGTTCCGGCCCCTGCAGCGCCGGCCCCCGCCGACGCCGCGCCAGCTGCGGCCGCCACCCCGGAAGCACCTGCACCCGCCGCACCGGCCCTCGAGGCCCCGGCACTGGCGGCAGCGCCTGCTCCTGCAGCCCCCGCTGCCCCACCAGCGCCCCCACCGACCGAAGTGGCGGCGCCCGGTTTGCTTCAGACCCTCACCGCCCACCCCTTGGCGCTGCCCGCAGCGGGCGGTGCCGCAGCCTTGCTGTTGCTGGGGCTGCTGGCCGCGCGCATCCGCAGCCGCCGCCAGCAAGACCAAGCCGCCTTGGCCGATCGGGACGACCCGCAATCGGAACCCGCGAGCGGTGCGCTGGCCGATGCCCCCACCGATGCGCCAGCAACCTCGATGATGTATTCGCCCAGCCAGCTCGATGCTGGCGGCGACGTCGATGCCGTGGCCGAAGCCGAGGTGTACTTGGCTTATGGCCGCGAGAAGCAGGCCGAAGACATTTTGCTCGAATCCATCCGCCTGCACCCCGAGCGCCTGCCCGCGCACCTCAAGCTGCTCGAAATTTACGGTCAACGGCGCGACCTGGCCGCCTTCAACGCCGCGGCCCAGACCCTGCACCAAGTGAGCGGGGGCACCGGCGACGCCTGGGAGCAGGCGCGCGAAGCCGGCCAGTTGCTCGACCCCGACAACCCCCTGTACCAACTGGTGCCATCCAGCACCCCGTCCGGCAGCGCCCCTGCAACCGGCGCTGCGTCGAACGCCGACAACCCGGCAGCGGTGGCTCCCGATTTCGACTTGGGATTTGCAGACTCCGCCTCGGGGCCGGCATCCCGCTCCGGCCCTGCAACCGGCTCGGACCCCACCTCGCGGCAGGCCATGGATGCCGCCGACGAGGAACTCGAGGCCCTGCTCACGGGCACCCGCAAGCCCACCACCCCAGCCACCGACTTGGCTTTTGATTTCGACTTCGAGCAAGCCCCTGCAGCCGCATCCGCACCCGCCACCACTGTGCCAGCCACTCAAGCTGCGCCGGTTTCGGCTGCCCCTGCGCTCGACATCGACTTCGATCTCGACCTCGACGACACCCCCGCACCCGCCACCCAGAAGCCGCCGGCCACCCCGCCTGCTCCGGCCAACGCGGCAACCGCCTTGCCCAGCAGCCTGCAGGATTTGTCGCTGGACCTCGACCTCGACCCCGAACCCTCGGGGGCCGACCCGCTCGAGACCAAGCTGTCGCTGGCGCAAGAGTTCGACGCCATCGGCGACACCGACGGCGCGCGCTCGCTGGCGCTAGAGGTCGAGTCCGAGGCCACCGGGGCGCTCAAAGAACGGGCCCGGGCCTTCTTGGCGCAGCTGGGCTAAGTCCCTCAAGCTCCCCAAAGCTCCCCTAAGCCCCCGCACCCACCGCAGAAAGCCCACACCTTTGCGCCTCGCGCTCGGACTCAGTTACTCGGGCAGCGCCTACCAGGGCTGGCAGAGCCAAGCCAGCGGCCAAACGGTGCAAGACCACTTGCAGGCGGCGCTGGCGACCTTCACCGCCGCCCCGGCCGTGAGCACCCTGTGCGCCGGGCGCACCGACGCCGGCGTGCACGCCCTGATGCAGGTGGTGCACTTCGACACCCCGATCGAGCGCCCGCTGCACGCCTGGGTGCGCGGCTGCAACCGCTACCTGCCGCCCGACATCGCCATCCAGTGGGCGCAGGTGGTGCCGGCCACCTTTCACGCCCGCGCCAGTGCGCTGGCGCGGCGTTACGTCTATGTGCTGCTCGAATCGGCCGTGCGCCCGAGCCTAGAACACGGCCGCGCCGGCTGGGTGTTTCGGCCACTGTCGTTGCCCGACCTGCAGGCGGCGGCGGCGCACCTGCTGGGCCGACACGACTTCACGAGCTTTCGCGCCTCCAGCTGCCAGGCGCTCTCGCCCGTCAAGCACCTGCGCCGGCTCGATATTTCGCGCCACGGCGCCTACTGGCGCTTCGAGTTCGAGGCCGACGCCTTTTTGCACCACATGGTGCGCAACCTCATGGGCTGCCTGCTGGCCGTGGGCCAGGGTTTGCACGCGCCCGACTGGATCGCGGACGTGCTGGCGGCGCGCAGCCGCGCCGTCGCTGCGCCCACCTTCGCCCCCGACGGGCTGTATTTTCTGGGCCCGGTCTATGCGCCGCACTGGGACCTGCCAGACCGGGTGCCGGGGCTGGATTGGTTGCCCCAAAGCCCCTAGTTGTCGCTTGCATCCCCGCTTGCATCCACCCCTGCCCCCAACCTTGCTGCCACCGCAGATAGCGCCCCCATGCCGCACCGCACCCGCATCAAAATCTGTGGCCTCACCCGCCCGTCTGACCTGCACTGCGCCGCCGCCGCCGGGGCCGACGCCGTGGGCTTCGTGCTCTACCCGCCCAGCGTGCGCGCGCTCACGCCGGCGCAGGCGGGCGCGCTGGCGCGGCTGCTGCCACCCTTTGTCACGCCGGTGCTGCTCTACGTCAACCCCAGCGCCGCCGAGGTGCAGGCCGGTTTGGCAGAGGTGCCCCACGCGCTGCTGCAGTTTCATGGCGACGAATCGCCCGCCCAATGCCAGGCGCTGGCCCAAGGCCGGCCCTATCTGCGCGCAGCGCGCATCCCGCTGAGCGCCGACGCGGCGCGCTTCGATCTTCTAGAATACGCCGAACTGCACGCCGGCGCACAAGCGCTGTTGCTCGACGCCCAAGTGCCGGGCTACGGCGGCGCCGGGCACTCTTTTGACTGGACGGCTTTCGATTGGTCACATCCCGCACTAAACGCCAGCTCTCGCCTCGTTTTGTCTGGTGGACTCACGCCTGCAAACGTGGCCGATGGCGTGCGCCTGCTGCGCCCGTGGGCGGTTGATGTGAGCTCCGGCGTCGAGGCCGCGCGCGGCATCAAGTGCCCCGATTTGATCGCCCGCTTCGTCGCCGCCGTGCGCTTGGCCGATACGGCCCTTGCCGCACCCCAGCCCCTCAAATCCCCACCGTCATGTCCACCGCCACCGCAACTGCCCTAGCACCCACCAGCAGCCCCCCCTACCAGCAACCCGACGCCAGCGGCCACTTCGGCCCCTACGGCGGCAGCTTTGTCAGCGAAACGCTCACCCACGCCCTGTCCGAGTTGCGCGAGGCATACGCCCGCACCCAGCACGATCCCGAGTTCCAGCGCGAATTCCGCTACGAACTGGCGCACTTCGTCGGCCGGCCCTCACCCATCTACCACGCGGCGCGCACCAGCCGCGAGCTGGGCGGGGCGCAGATCTTCCTCAAGCGCGAAGACCTCAACCACACCGGCGCGCACAAAATCAACAACGTCATCGGCCAAGCCATGCTGGCGCGGCGCATGGGCAAAGCGCGCATCATCGCCGAGACCGGCGCCGGCCAGCACGGTGTCGCCACCGCCACCATCTGCGCCCGCTACGGGCTCGAGTGCGTGATCTACATGGGCGCCGAAGACCTCAAGCGCCAACTGCCCAACGTCTATCGCATGAAGCTGCTGGGCGCCACCGTGGTGCCGGTGACATCGGGCAGCCAGACCCTCAAAGACGCGCTCAACGAAGCCATGCGCGACTGGGTCACGAACGTCGAGCACACCTTCTACCTCATCGGCACCGTGGCCGGGCCGCACCCCTACCCGATGATGGTGCGCGATTTCCAGTGCGTGATCGGCGAAGAATGCTTGCAGCAGATGCCCACCCTGCTGTACGAGCTCGGCCTGCCGGGCAACGGCGCCGAATTGCAACCCGATGTGGTGCTGGCCTGCGTGGGCGGCGGCAGCAACGCGATCGGGATTTTCCACCCCTACATCGACCACCCGCACACGCGCCTGATCGGCGTCGAGGCCGCCGGTGAAGGGCTCGAGAGCGGCCGCCACGCCGCCTCGCTGCAAAAGGGGCTGCCCGGCGTGCTGCACGGCAACCGCAGCTACGTGCTGCAAGACGAAGACGGCCAGATCATCGAGACCCACAGCGTCAGCGCCGGGCTGGACTACCCCGGCGTCGGCCCTGAGCACGCCTGGCTCAAAGACAGCGGCCGCGCCAGCTACGTGGGCATCACCGACGCGCAGGCGCTGGCCGCCTTCCACCGCCTGTGCCGCCACGAGGGCATCATCCCGGCGCTCGAATCCAGCCACGCGCTGGCCTACGCCTTCGAACTTGCTCCCACCCTGCGCCCAGATCAATCGATCCTCGTCAACCTCTCGGGCCGTGGCGACAAAGACCTAGCCACCGTATCCGAACTCGCCGGAGTGAGCGCATGAGCCGCATCGAAGCCACCTTCAGCCGCCTGCAAAGCCAGCGCCGCAAAGCCCTCATCCCCTACGTGACGGCGGGCTTCCCACAAGCCGACGGCACGCCCGCCCTGATGCAGGCGCTGGTGCAGGGCGGGGCCGACATCATCGAGCTCGGCGTGCCGTTCTCTGACCCGATGGCCGACGGCCCGGTGATCCAGCAAGCCGGCGAACGGGCGCTGCGCGCCGGCGTCGGGTTGCTGCAGGTGCTCGATATGGTGCGCGCCTTTCGCACCCACGACCGCCTCACGCCCGTGGTGCTGATGGGCTACGCGAATCCGGTGGAGCGCTACGAACTCAAGCGCGGCGCCGGCGCCTTTGCGCGCGACGCCGCTGCCGCCGGCGTCGATGGCGTGCTGATCGTCGATTACCCGCCCGAGGAATGCCAGGCTTTTGCCGCCGCCCTGAAGGCGCAGGGGCTGGACCTGATCTTTTTGCTCGCCCCCACCAGCAGCGAGGCGCGCATGGCCGAAGTCGGGCGCGTGGCCAGCGGCTACGTCTATTACGTGTCGCTCAAGGGCGTGACCGGGGCCGGGCACCTCGACACCGCCGCCGTGGAGGCGATGCTGCCGCGCATCCGCCGGCACGTGCACATCCCTGTGGGCGTGGGCTTTGGTATCCGCGACGCCGCCAGCGCCTGCGCCGTGGGCCGCAGCGCCGACGCCGTGGTGATCGGCACCCGGCTGATCCAGTTGCTCGACAGCGCGCCCCCCGAACAGGCCGGGGCTGTGGCCCGCGCCTTCATGGCCGAGTTGCGGCAGGCGCTCGACGGGCTCGAGGGCGGCGGCGCTGGCGGCCCTGTCGCGCTTGCGCCGGCGGGCAATCGGGGATAATCAGCGCCTTCGTAGCCCCCAGATCAGCAAGGAAAGCCCGCATGTCCTGGCTCGAAAAACTGCTCCCGCCCAAAATCAAGCGCGCCGACCCGGCCGAGCGCCGCAGCATGCCCGAGGGGCTGTGGCTCAAGTGCCCCAGCTGCGAGGCCGTGCTCTACAAAAGCGACCTCGAGAAAAACCTCAACGTCTGCCCACACTGCGCGCACCACCACCGCATCGGGGCGCGGGCGCGCCTCAACGCCTTTTTGGATGCCCAAGGCCGCTACGAAATCGGGCAAGAGGTGCTGCCCGTCGATGCGCTCAAGTTCAAGGACAGCCGCAAATACCCCGAGCGACTCAAAGAAGCACTTGAGGCCACCGGCGAGACCGACGCCCTGATCGTCATCGGCGGCGCGGTGCAGGGGCTAGATCTGGTGGCGGCGTGTTTCGAGTTTGACTTCATGGGCGGCTCGATGGGCTCGGTGGTGGGCGAGCGCTTCGTGCGCGGTGTCGAGACGGCGATCGAGCAAAAAGTGCCCTTCGTCTGCTTTACCGCCACCGGCGGCGCGCGCATGCAAGAGGGGCTGCTCAGCCTCATGCAGATGGCCAAGACCAACGCCGCCCTGACGCGGCTGGCCAAAAAGGGCCTGCCCTACCTCAGCGTGCTCACCGACCCGACCATGGGCGGCGTCAGCGCCGGCTTCGCCTTTGTCGGCGACGTGGTGATCGCCGAGCCCAAGGCGCTGATCGGCTTTGCCGGCCCGCGGGTGATCGAAAGCACGGTGCGCGTCAAGCTGCCCGAGGGCTTTCAGCGCGCCGAGTTTTTGCTCAACAAAGGCGCGCTGGACCTGATCTGCGACCGGCGCGAGCTGCGCTCCACGGTAGCCAACCTGCTGGCCATGCTGCAGCGCCAGAGCGCGGATGCGGTGCAGGCGGGTTGAACCCAGCGGTCGGCTTCAGAGGCCGATAGGCTATTGAGCGTATTTGATGTGGCGCGCATAGGCGCCGCCGGCAAGACGCAATGATCCTGCCCTTAAGGCAACAGACTGAGTGCCTGCATGTAGCGCGGGCTCACCATCAGCTCGTCCCACAGCGGCGCGGGGGCGGCGGGCAGCAGCTCGAGGCGGCGCTGCTCGCTCAGGGCGCTGGGCTGCCAGCGGCCTTCGATCTGGGCGCGGCTCAGGCCGTCGATGAGTTCGTCGATCGGCGCGCCGTCATCCACCACGCTCTGGTTGCACAGCAGCACCAGGTCGCAGCCAGCTTGCAGCGCGGCCAGCGCGGCCTCGGTGCTGCCGATCTCGCGCCCGTCGAGGCGGCGCGCTCCGGCCATGCTCAGGTCGTCGCTGAACACGGCGCCGCCAAAACCCAGCTGCTGGCGCAAAATGCCCTCGATCCAGCGCGCCGAAAACCCGGCCGGGCGCGCATCCACCTGGCTATAGACCACGTGCGCGGGCATGACGGCATCGAGGCTGGCTTGCAACCAGCCGTAGGGGGCGGCGTCGGCCACCAAGATGGCCTCGAGGCTGCGCTCATCGACCGGGATTTCATGGTGCGAATCAGCCGCCACGTAGCCGTGGCCGGGAAAGTGTTTGCCGCAGTTGCGCATGCCCGCTTGCAGCAGGCCGTGCATGAGCGCCTGCGCCAGCACGCTGACCACGCGCGCATCGGAGCCCAAGGCGCGGTCGCCGATCACGGCGCTGCCGCCATAGTCGAGGTCCAACACCGGGGTGAAGCTCAGATCGACGCCGCAAGCGCGCAATTCGGCCGCCAGCACGTAGCCGCAAGCGGTGGCGGCGCGGCAGGCGGCGAGCGCGGCAGCACCGGGCAGCTCAGGGGCGCTTGAAGCACGCTCGGCGGCCTTTTGCGTCTGCTCTGCGGCCCCGGTCAGCTTTGCGGCACGCGGCTTCTTGTGCCCAGTCGCTGCTGCCGCTGCCGACTGTGCGCCGGCTGGCTGCGGCGCCTCACCCAGCCACATCTGCCCCAGCGCGCGCATGGGCGGCAGGTGCGTAAAGCCGTCGCTGCGAAAGCGCTGCACGCGCCCGCCTTCGTGGTCGACGCAGATCAGCAGGTCGGGGCGCACTTTTTTGATCTGCCGGCACAGCTTGGCGAGTTGGGCGCGGTTCTCCCAGTTGCGGCCAAACAGAATCACGCCGCCCACCAGTGGGTGTGCAAGGCGCTGGCGCTCGGTTTTGTTCAGCCGGGTACCGGCGACGTCGATGATCAGGGGGGCGTGTTGCATGGGTTGTGCTCCACCACCACGAAGCTGGTGGCATAGTCGGTTTCGTCGCTTAAAGTCACGTGGGCGCGCAGGGCGCGCGCCGCAAACCAGTCGTTGAGGGCGCCTTGCAGCTGCACACTGGGCTGGCCGCTGGGCAGGTTCAAGATTTCGCAATCGCGCCAGCGCATGGGCAGGTGCAGCCCCAAGCCGATGGCTTTGCTGAAGGCTTCTTTGGCGCTAAAGCGCGTGGCCAAGTAGCGCAGGCCGCGCTCGGGGCTGCGCGCGCTGCGCTGTTGCCAGATGACCAGCTCGTGCGGTCCGAGCACGCGCTGGGCAAAGCGCGGCCCGTGGCGTGCCAGCGCAGCGCCGATGCGCCGGATGTCGCAGACGTCGGTGCCGATGCCGTAGATCATGGCCGGGGGGTGGCCGGGGTGGCCTGGGCGGCTGGGCTGGCCCCGGCCTCATCGATGCAGCGCAGGTAGTCGCACACCGTGGCGCTGTAGCCGAGCTCGAGCGCATCGGCGATCAGGGCGTGGCCGATCGAGACTTCGCGCACGCCGGGCACCTGGCGCAAAAAATCGCTCAGGTTGGCGCGGTTCAGGTCGTGGCCGGCGTTCACGCCCAGCCCGACATCCAAGGCGGCTTGGGCGGCGGCGGCGTAGCGCTGCAGCTGCGCCTGCAGCGCGGTGCTAGCCTTGCCATCGAGCGGGCAGTCAGCGGCTGAGTGCGCCGCCGCATAGGGCTCGGTGTAGAGCTCGACCCGGTCGGCCCCGAGGGCGCGGGCGGCCGCCATCTGCTCGGGCTCGGCGTCCATGAACAGGCTCACGCGCGCGCCCAGCGCCTGCGCCTGCGCGATCACCGGGCGCAGCCGCTCGGCGTCGGCTGGCAGGCTCCAACCGTGGTCGCTGGTGTACTGGCCCACGCTGTCGGGCACGAAGGTGAGCTGGTGCAGCGGCAGGCCGCGCGCGCGCAACTCGCGCGCCACCTCGAGCAGGTTGTGAAAGGGGTTGCCCTCGATGTTGTATTCGCGCTGCGGCCAGGCTTGCAGCAGTTCGGCGAGCTCAAACACATCGTGGCGGCGGATGTGGCGCTCGTCGGGCCGCGGGTGCACGGTGATGCCGTGCGCCCCGGCTTGCAGGCAGGCCAGCGCGGCGCGCGGCACGCTCGGGATGCCTAGGTGCCGGCTGTTGCGCAGCAGCGCCACCTTGTTCAGGTTGACCGACAAGGCGCAAGGCGGGGGGCTGGCAGCAGGGCGCATGGGGCAATCGGCAAAAAGGGATGAGAAATGAAAAAATGAGCAGCGGCTCTAGCCCTCAACGGCACCAGGGCCGCACCGCACGGGCTGAATACAGATTTGCTGTGGGGTTTGGGCAGGGCATCGTGCAGGGCTCATCCGGGCAGCGCTACCCGGTGGCCCGCCAAGCGCTGCACCTGCTGCACCCAGCGCCGGGTCTGGAACTCGCGCACCCCGCTATGGTAGTGCAAGGCGGCGCGCAACTGGCGCCGCAAGGCCCCGCTGCGGTCTTGCTGGCACAGCGGCAGCAGCGCCGGCCACACCGTTTCTGCCTGCAAGGCCGCGTGCAGCGCCAGCCAATAGTCTGCGCTGCACGCAGCGGCAGCGGAATCGGCACTGGCGGCGGGGGCATTGGGGGAAGCACGGCCCTCCTCCTGCACCCGCTCTTGCACCCGCTGCTCCTGCGTCCGCTCCTGTGCCACCACCCCATCCAGCCCCTCGAGCTGCCCGCCATCCGGCGGCGCCACCTCGCGCAAGCCGCCCTGCGCCTGCAACAGGTAGCGCCCTTCGGGCCGCAGCGGCTGCAGGCTGGCGCTGTCGTGGTCCAAGGCCGGCAACCAGCCCAGCTCGCCCAGCAGCAGCAGCTCGAAAGCGCGCAGCACCCCGGCCTGCGGCGCGCCGGCGGCCAGCAGGGCCAGCGCCTGCGCGTAGTGGTCGAACAGCGCCGGGTGCGGGTCTTCGCGCGCCAGCAGCTTGAGCAGCAGCTCGTTGAGGTAGTAGCCCGCCAGCAAGGCCTCGCCGGGGGGCAGCAGCTGCCCGCCCGGCCAGTGTGCGGCCTTGAGGGTGCGCACCTCGGTCGCGCCGCCCCAGCTCAGGCGCAGCGGCCACAGCGCCAGCAGCACCGAGCGAAACTGCGAAGTCGGGCGCTTCACGCCCTTGGCCACCAGCGCCACGCGGCCGTGGTGGCGGCTGAACACCTCGAGGATCAGGCTCGACTCGCTCCAGTCGTGGCGGTGCAGCACAAAGGCCGGTTCCTCGTGCACACGGCTGGCCTTGGCCGCCGCCGCGCGCGCCATGGCGGCGCTCACTCGTAACCGAAGGAGCGTACGCGGGCCTCGTTGTCGGCCCAGCCCGAACGCACCTTGACCCACAGCTGCAAAAACACCTTGCAGTCCCAGAGTTTTTCTAGCTCTTGGCGCGCTTCGCTGCCGATGCGCTTGAGCTTTTCGCCGCCCTCGCCGATCACCATGCCCTTGTGCCCCTCGCGCTCGACCACGATGGTGGCGGCGATGCGGCGCAGCGTGCCCTCTTGCTCGAACTGGTCGATCAGCACCGTGCTGGTGTAGGGCAGCTCGTCGCCGGTGAGTCTGAAGAGCTTTTCGCGCACCATTTCGGCCGCCATGAAGCGCTCGCTGCGGTCGGTCAGGGCGTCGGCTTCGTGCAGCCAATCTTGCTGCGGCAGGTATTTTTCTACGATCGCCAGCAGGCGCTGCACGTCGCGCGCGCTCTTGGCCGACATCGGCACGTATTCAGCAAAAGCGTGGCGCTGCTGCATCTGCAACAGCCACGGCGCCAAGTCGGCGCGGTTGGCCACGGCGTCGAGCTTGTTGGCCAGCAGCAGCGTGGGCACCTGCGGCGGCAGCAGCGCCAGCACCTGCGCGTCGGCGGGCCCAAAGCGCCCGGCCTCGAGCACGAACACGATCAGATCGACGTCGGCCACGGTGCCGAGCACGGTTTTGTTGAGGCTGCGGTTGAGCGCGTTGCCATGCCGGGTCTGGAAGCCGGGGGTATCGACGAACACGAACTGGCTCGCCCCTTGCGTGAGCACGCCGGTGATGCGGTGGCGCGTGGTCTGCGCCTTGGCCGAGGTGATGCTCACCTTTTGCCCGACCAGCGCGTTGAGCAGCGTCGATTTGCCCACATTGGGCCGCCCGACGATGGCCACCAGCCCGCAGCGGCGCGGCGCCTCCACACCCGCGCTGGCACCCGGGGCGATGGCGTCTGGCGCTGCGTCTGCCGATCCCTCTGCCGCTGCTCCAGCCACACCCTCCGCGGCCACACCGCCCGGCATTGGCGGTTGATTGGCAAGAGCGGCAGCCGGGTCTGGGGCCGCCGCAGCCTTGGGCAGCTTGCCCAAAGCCTGCGCCAGCATGGCCTCGAGTTCAGCGGCGCTCTGTGGCTCGCCAGTGGTGGCTGGGGCTGAATCTGGCGTTTGGGCTGGGGGCTTGCTGGTTTTCATGGCCTGGTGTTCTGGAGTTGTTGCAGCAGCTGCGCGGCAGCGGCCTGCTCGGCGGCGCGGCGCGAGCTACCCAAACCGCGCGCGCTCTGGCCGGTCTCGTTGATCTGGCACTGCACCTCGAAGGTCTGCAGGTGCGCCTGGCCGCGCGTGGCCGCCACGGTGTAGAGCGGCAGCTGCATTTTGCGCCCCTGCAACCACTCTTGCAGGGCGGTTTTGGCGTCTTTGCCGTGCGCGCCCTGGCCCGGGCGCAGGTCGGTGCCCGCGTACAGGCGGCGCACCAGCGCCTCGGCGGCGGCGAAGCCGGCGTCCAAATAAACGGCGCCCAGCAGCGCCTCGAGTGCGTCGGCCAAAATCGAGGCCCGCTGGCGGCCCCCGGAGCGCGCCTCGCCCTCGCCTAGGCGCAGCAGCTCGGGCAAGCCCAGCGCCAGCGCCAGCCGGTGCAGCGTGTCTTGCTTGACCAGGTTGGCGCGGGTGCGCGACAGCTCGCCCTCGTTGTGGCTGTCCAGGTGCTGGTAGAGCAAGGTGGTGACGGCCAAGCTGAGCACCGAGTCGCCCAGCAGCTCGAGGCGCTCGTTGTGTTCGGCGGCAAAGCTGCGGTGCGTGAGGGCGCGCAGCAGCAAGGCGGGGTCGGTGAAGCGGTGCCCGATGCGCTCTTGCAGCGCCAGCAGCGCCGCCGGGGCAGTTTGGGCAGCCGGGGGCGCTGGGGTCTCCGCACCCGTGTCGCTGGCGGGCATCAGTGGCTGCTTCCCCGGTATTTGAGCACCAGGTAAGCCGGCCCAAACAGGTGGATTTCCTCGTCGTAGGCAAACTCCACCAGCAGGCGGTCGTTGGTGCGCGTGATGACCAGATCAGCGCCCGTGACGGCGTCGAAATAGCCCACCGTGCGCGTGCGCTCAAAGGCCGTGCGCACCTCCGCCGGAGTCTGCCCGGTAAGCGCGGCTTGCTGCACGGCGCGCTGAATCGACTGGAATTCGATCACCGTGGGCACCACCCGCGCGGTCAGAACCGCCAGCGCCGCCACCACGACCCCGATCAGGACGATACCCAGAAAACTGACCCCACGCTGCTGACGCTTCATGAGCCGACTCCATTGCCATGCAAAAGACGCATCTTAATCAATCGCCGCCGTCTGGGTTCATTCCAAGCGCCCGATGCGGCTCAAATCGCCAAAATTCATCCAAACGAAAAAAGCCTTGCCGACGATGTTGGCCTCGGGCACAAAGCCCCAGAAGCGCGAATCGAGCGAGTTGTCGCGGTTGTCGCCGAGCACGAAAAAGTGCCCTGCCGGCACGGTGCAGGTCACGCCCTCGATGGTGTAGCGGCACAGCTCGCGGTGCGGAAAATCGCCCACAGCGGGGATAAAGGCCGGGCGGTCGGGGTCGTTCAGGGTGCGAAAGCGGCGCTCGCCCAGGGTCTCGGCGTATTGCAGCGAGAAGCGCATCGATTCTGGGTCGAAGAACTGCGGCAGCGCCTCGCGCGGCACCTCGACGCCGTTGATCGACAGGCGCTTGTCGAGGAAGGCCACTTCGTCGCCGGGCACGGCCACCACGCGCTTGATGTAGTCTAGGTTGGGCTGCGGCGGGAAGCGAAACACCATCACGTCGCCGCGCGCGGGGGGGTTGTTGGGCAGGATTTTGGTGTGGATCACCGGCAGGCGCACGCCGTAGTGGAATTTGTTGACCAAGATCAGATCGCCCACGTGCAGCGTGGGCAGCATCGAGCCCGAGGGGATTTTGAACGGCTCAAACAAAAACGAGCGCAGCAAAAAGACGATCAAAATCACCGGAAACAGCCCGGCGGTCCAATCCAGCCACCACGGTTGCAGCAGCAGTTTGTGCCGCGCCGCCTCCACATCGACGTTGTCGCCCTTTAGCCCCAACCGCTCGAACTCAGCCACACGGCGCTGGTGTTCGGCCTCGAAGCGCTGCGCGGCGGCGCGGCGCTGGGGCAAAAAATGCCAGCGCTCGGCCACCCAATAAACCCCAGTCACCACCGTGGCCAGCAGCAGCAGCAGCGAAAAATCGCCCTGCACCAGCCCCAGGTACCAGGCCAGACCGTAGCCGCCAAAGGCCGCCAGCACCACCCCGGTGAGGGCGGCCATGCTCGATTCGCGACTCATTCGTCCACCTGCAAAATGGCCAGAAACGCCTCTTGCGGCACCTCGACCGAACCGATCTGTTTCATGCGTTTTTTGCCCGCTTTTTGTTTTTCGAGCAGCTTGCGCTTGCGCGAGATGTCGCCGCCGTAGCATTTGGCGATCACGTTTTTGCGCAGCGCCTTAACCGTTTCGCGGGCGATGATGTTGGCCCCGATGGCCGCCTGAATGGCGACGTCGAACTGCTGGCGGCTGATGATCTCGCGCATCTTGGCCACCACCGCGCGCGCGCGAAACTGCGACTGGCTGCGGTGCACGATGATCGACAGCGCATCGACCTTGTCGCCGTTGAGCATGATGTCCACCTTGACCACGTCGGATGCGCGGTACTCTTTGAACTCGTAATCCATGCTGGCGTAGCCGCGGCTGACCGATTTGAGCTTGTCAAAGAAGTCGAGCACGATCTCGCCCAGCGGCAGCTCGTAAGTGAGCATGACCTGCTTGCCGTGGTAGGCCATGTTGAGCTGCACGCCGCGCTTCTGGTTCGCCAGCGTCATGACTGCGCCCACGTACTCTTGCGGCATGTACAGGTGCACGGTGACGATGGGCTCGCGGATTTCCTGGATGCGCCCGACTTCGGGCATCTTGGCCGGGTTTTCGATCTCCAGCAGCTCGCCGTCGCCGCGCAGCACCTGATAGACCACGCTGGGCGCGGTGGTGATCAGGTCTTGGTCGAACTCGCGCTCGAGCCGCTCTTGCACGATCTCCATGTGCAGCAGGCCCAGAAAACCGCAGCGGAAACCAAAACCCAGCGCCTGCGAGACTTCGGGCTCGTAGTGCAGCGCGGCGTCGTTGAGTTGCAGCTTTTCGAGCGCGTCGCGCAGCTCCTCGTATTCGCTGGCTTCGCTCGGATACAGGCCGGCAAAAACCTGCGGCTGCACCTCTTTGAAGCCCGGCAGCGGCTCGGGGGCCAGCTGCAGGTTGGCGCCGCTGCTGCTTTTGATGGCGGTGAGCGTGTCGCCCACCTTGGCCGCCTTGAGCTCGCGGATGCCGGCGATCACATAACCCACCTCGCCGGCACACAGCGCCTGACGTGGCTGGTTGGCGGGGGTGAACACGCCCAGCTTCTCGCTGCTATAGACCGCGCCCGTGGCCATGAGCTTGATGCGGTCGCCGCGGTTCAGGCGGCCATCGACCACCCGCACCAGCATCACCACGCCGACGTAGTTGTCGAACCACGAGTCGATGATCATGGCGCGCAAGGCCGCCTCGGGCTGGCCGCGCGGCGGCGGCACCTTGGCCACCACCAGCTCCAGAATCTCGTCGATGCCCATGCCGGTTTTGGCCGAGCAGGGGATGGCCTCGGTGGCGTCGATGCCGATCACCTCCTCGATCTCTTGCCGCGCCGCGTCCGGGTCGGCCTGCGGCAGATCCATTTTGTTGAGCACCGGCAGCACCTCCACGCCGAGCTCGAGCGCGGTGTAGCAGTTGGCCACCGTCTGCGCCTCCACCCCTTGGCTTGCATCGACCACCAGCAGCGCGCCCTCGCAGGCGCTGAGCGAGCGGCTGACTTCGTAAGAGAAATCGACGTGCCCGGGGGTGTCGATCAGGTTCAGGTTGTAGGTTTGGCCGTCGCGCGCGGTGTATTGCAGCGCCGCCGTCTGCGCCTTGATGGTGATGCCGCGCTCTTTTTCCAAGTCCATCGAATCGAGCACCTGCGCGCTCATTTCGCGGTCGCTCAAGCCGCCGCAGCGGGCGATCAAGCGGTCGGCCAGCGTGCTTTTGCCGTGGTCGATGTGGGCGATGATGGAAAAATTGCGGATGTGCTTCATGAAAGGGCAAACAAAACGGGCGCGCACTGGCTGGCGCGCCCGAGGCCTGCTGCAAAAGGGGCAGATCAACCCACCATTTTACGTTACGGGCGGATGATGGCGTATTGGGTCCAGTCGCCGCGGCGCACCAGCACGTGCACGGGGCGGTTCTGGGGCACGGCAGCGGCAGCGGCCTCGAACTCGCGCACGCTGGCCACCGGGCGGTTGCCGATCGCCAGAATCACATCGTCGGCCAGCAAACCCGCCCGCGCCGCCGCGCCACTGGCCGCCGCCACCCAGACCCCGCCTTCGATGCGCAGGCTGCGCCGCTCGGCCGCCGTGGGTTCGCGCAAATGCAGGCCCAAGCGCTGCGCCGCCGGGGTGGCAGCGGGCGGTTCGGCGTCGCGCTCACCGGCGCGGGCGGTGCGTTCGTCCTCAAAGGCCGCCACGGTCACGGTCAGGGTGCGCTCGGCGCCTTGGCGCCACACCCGCACCGGCACCCGGGAGCCGGGCGCGGTGCCGGCCACGATGCGCGGCAGGTCGGTCGAGCGCTCCACCGCTTTGCCATCGAAACTCAAAATCACGTCGCCGGGCTCGATGCCACCACGCGCCGCCGGCGAGTTGTTTTCCACGCCCCGAATCAAAGCCCCGGTGGCGCGCGGCAGGCGCATGGTCTCGGCCGTCTCGCGGTCCACGGCGGCGATCGCCACGCCGATGCGCCCGCGCGTGACGCGGCCGGTGGCGCGCAATTGGTCAGCCACCACCATCGCTTCGTCGATCGGAATGGCAAAGGAGATGCCCTGAAAACCGCCCGAGCGGCTGTATATCATGCTGTTGATGCCCACCACCTCGCCGCGCATGTTGATCAGGGGGCCACCCGAGTTGCCGGGGTTGATGGCCACGTCGGTCTGGATGAAGGGCAGGAACTCGCCGGTTTCGCGCTGCTTGGCGCTGACAATGCCGGCGGTGACGGTGTTTTCGAGCCCAAAGGGCGAACCGATGGCCATGACCCACTCGCCCACCCGCAACCGATTCACGTCGCCGATGCGCACCGTGGGCAGCCGGGTGGCCTCGATTTTGACCACCGCCACGTCGGTGCGCCGGTCGGACCCGACCACGCGGGCGGTGAATTCGCGCTCGTCATTGAGCGTCACCACGACCTCGCTGGCCCCTTCGACCACGTGCGCGTTGGTGAGGATGAAGCCGTCGGGCGTGAGGATGAAGCCCGAACCGACGCCACGCGGGCGCTCGATCTCGGGGCCGTCTTGCGGGCCTTGGGGGCCGCGCGGCGACATGCCCGGGGGCAACGGGATGCCAAAGCGGCGAAAGAACTCCTGCATCTGGTCTTCGGGCGAGCCGCCGCGGCGCACGCGCTCGACGGTGCGGATGTTGACCACCGCCGGCCCGACCAGATCGACCAGCACCGTGAAGTCGGGCAGGCCGCGCACCTCCACCGTGGGGGCACTGGCGGGGGCCATGGCGACAGGGCTGCGCGCGGGCATGGCCTGCGCCACGGGGCCCAAGGATGCGGCGTCGCTGGCGACAACGGCTGCGGCCGCACCGGGCTGCGCCTCCACCGTCTGCGACTGAGCCAGCCACAACACGGCCACCAAACCGAGCGCAGCCGCGCTGGCTGCCAAGTAACGCCGGGTGCTTTGGGCAAGGATCTTCATGTTAGAGGGTACTCCGTCGGTCAGGGCTGGTTCATTTTGCCCCAGATGCGGCAAATCGCGGTGCAGCGCCTAAAAATGGGTGCACCGCAGCGGATATTCAAGCCTCAGCGCAGCCGCTCGAGCGCTTGGATGTGCAACAACAGCGTCTCGGGTGGCACCTCGCCCATCGCCGTCACCCAATGATCGCCCACACGGCGCGCCACCGAATGGGTGGCGCCTTCGGCCTGCACCGACTCGCGCGTGTGCCGCTGCGGGTTGAAGGTTTCAATGAACAGCGACACCGACGCCAAGCCGTCCGAAAAAACCCACTGGGCAATCGGGGCGGCGTTCGGATCCTGTCGCAGATAGAATACCATGGGTTGAAAACCGGGCACATCGTGGCGCATGCGCCAGCGCTGATCGAGTGCCGTGCTGGGGCGTTGCACCGAATGCACGATGCGGTAGCCGTTGGTCTGCTCAAACTGGCGCGCCAACAGCTCAAGGCGCACAGGGGCATCGAGCTGCAGCTCGGTAAACGCCACCTGCTCCAGCACGCGCCCTTGGGGGGTGCGGGTTTGCATTTTGAGCATCAAGCCGGTGCGCTGCTCAGACCAGACGCGGTAGCCAAAGCGCAGCCCGTCGGCGGCGACAAAGTCCACCACCGTGGCCTCCAACCCCGCTACGCGCTCGCTGCCGACCACGCGCACGCTGTAAAACGAGTCGATACGCGGGTTGGTCGGGCGCAGCCAATCGGGGAACTGGCGCAGGGCGTCGCGCCGGTCTTTGTGCACCAGTTTTTGGACCGGGAAAAAAATCGCCACTTCGTCGTTGCGCCGCATGGTGATGCGCGGCGCACCAGTCAAGGCCTCGATGCGCTCCAGCTGCTGGCGCCCATCGCACACGTGCCAGATTTTGGAAGAGGCGATTTCGGTGCCGTTGGAAAACACAAAGGTGCCCGTGTACGAGCGGTTGCGCGTGGCCATGTGCAGGCGCTCGAGCCAGTGCAGAACCGACTGCTGCTGCGCGGCGTTGCCCGGACTGGCACTGCTGGCGGGGGCGTTGGCTTGGGGTGCAGCCGCTGTGGGCGCCGCGCTTTGCGCGTACACCGCAGATGCACCCAGAGCCAGCCACAAAGCAACGGTCCGACGTGCAAACCCTGTTGCCCTTGAGCCCGAAGCGCGTTGCGTATTCATCAATTTGCGGGCCGATCGTAGGTGGCGTTGCGCATGAAGCCCACCGGCACGTGCAGGGCGTTGAGGCTGCCGTGCTGGCGGTGCGCCGCCATCATGGCCTCGAACTGCGGGTCGCGCCAGACCAAACCGTGAGCCGTGGTCACGGTCTGCAAGTCAGCGGGCTGCGCGGCCGCATCGGGGGCGGCGGCCACCAACGGGGGCGGGGATTGCGCCCATTGCTGGCCGGCGTCTGGGGTGGCGGCACCGGGCAGCAACGACCACGACAGGGCAGCCACCGCCGCCACCGAGGCCAATCCGGACACCATTTTCCAGCGAAACACGGCGTCGTTGGCGGCGCTCTGGGGGGCGGGCACGGGTGCTGCGGGCTGGGCGCGAACTTCGGGCAGCGCGTGCGCTGCAGGCAGCTGGGGCGCCGCCGCAACCGGGCTCCATGCGGGGGCCGGCTCGGCGGCCAGGCGCGCCAACACGGCGCTGGCAAAGTCTGGGCTGGCGGGTGGGTGCGCTGGTTCGCCGCGCAGCGACTCACCGATCCAGTGGTGCAAGGACCAGTCGGCGCACAGGTCGGCATCAAGAGCGGCATCGAGATCGGCACTGCGGTCAGCACCCAGTACGGGCCGCTGGCGCCCCGGCGCGGCGAGGGCATGGGCTAGGCGCTCGGGCGGGCATTCGCCGTCCACCAAGGCCGACAACCACTCGCGCGCGGTTGCTGGGTCGCCATCGGTTGCCGACACGTTTGCGGCGCCAGAGCCCGTCGGGGCAACTGGGTTTAGCGCGTCGGCTTGGGCGGGGTGCTCGGCCTTGTGGGCGTTGGAGCGGGGCATGGTCTGCATGGTACTGGGCTTTCACATTCAGGGTTGGCCGCTTCACCAGCGCTTGCCCGACTGGCGCTCCAGCATGGGCTTGATGCGCGCCGAAATGGCTTCGCGGGCGCGGAAAATGCGCGAGCGCACGGTGCCGATGGGGCAGTCCAGCGCTTGGGCAATTTCCTCGTAGCTGAGACCTTCGATCTCGCGCAGGGCGATGGCCTGCCCCAATTCTTTGGGCAGGGCCTCCATGGCGTCGTTCACGGCTTGGGCGATTTCCTTGCTCGCCAGCAGCGATTCGGGCGTTTCGGCATCGGCTACTTGCCCATTTAGTTCGAGTTCTGGTGCGGAAGTTTCATCGTCTTCGTTGCGCATCAGCGAACTCATCAGCACCACCGGGTCGCGCTTGAGCTCCATGAGCTGTTTTTTGGCGGTGTTGACCGCGATCCGATAAAGCCAGGTGTAAAACTGGGCCTCGCCGCGAAACTGGCCCAGCGCCCGGTAGGCGCGAATGAAGGTCTCTTGCGCAATGTCCTGCACCAGATCGGAGTCGCGCACCATGCGCCCGATCAGGCGCTCGACGCGGCGCTGGTACTTGACCACCAACAAACCGTAGGCACGCTGATCCCCGGCCAGCGTGCGCTGCACCAGCAACAAATCGGCGTTCACGGGGAGGGGTTCGGGTTCGGTCATGGTGATCGTTCAGGGCGAGCCAATATACCCGATCGCCGATCAGGTTTGGCCCCCAAGGTACGCAAGCGCTGGAGCATTTGTAAATTTGTGCAGCCCTAGGGTTGGCGCATTTCGTGTACGGCGGCGCGCAGCGCCTGCCACTGCGCCGGGTTTTGGCTGCGCTCGAGCCAGACCCAGCCGCGCAGGCCGCTGGCGCTGTGCCAACGCAGCAGCAGCAAGCCTTGCAGATCGAGCACGCAGCGCAGCTCGATCAGTTCCAAGCCACGCCGCCAAGCGGGGCTGAACCAGCGCCACTGCCCGCGCTGCGCAGGGCTGCGGCTGCGCGCACCGGGCGGCGCGGGCTCCCACACCAGCTCGCCCTGCACCGGCAGGCGCAAGCGCCACAAACACCAAAACAGCAGAGCGAGCCCGCCGGCCAAGCTGCCCCACCAGGCCGGCGGCGCCACGTGGTCGGGGGCCAGCGCCAGCCAAAGCAGCAGACCCACGGCCCACGCCAGCGCCAGCCCCGCCAGCGCCGCGTATTCGGCCTTGGGCGCCCCGGCGGGGTAAGAGACCGCAGGCGGGCCTAGCATGACTGGAGTGCTTTAGACGGATGCAGTGGCAGATGAAGATGCGGTAGCCGCTGACTACACCCCCGGCAGCGCATCAAGTTTGGCATCAACGATAGCGCGCCCGAGCGCTCAAACCCGCTTGAACACCAGCGAACCGTTGGTGCCACCGAAGCCGAAGTTGTTCTTCAGGGCCACCTCGATCTTGCGCTCGCGCGCCGTGTGGGCGCAGTAATCGAGGTCGCACTCGGGGTCGGGCTCGTGCAGGTTGATGGTCGGGGGGGCCACTTGGTGGTGCAGCGCCAGCACCGTGAACACGCTCTCGACCCCGCCAGCGCCACCGAGCAGGTGCCCGGTCATGGACTTGGTGGAGCTGATCAGCACCTGGCGCGCATGATCGCCCAAAGCCGCCTTGATGGCGTTGCTCTCGTTGATGTCGCCCAGCGGCGTGGAGGTGCCGTGGGCGTTGAGGTAGTCCACCTGGTCGGGGTTGAGGCCGGCGTTGCGCAGCGCCGACAGCATGGCGCGGCGCGGGCCGTCCATGTTGGGGGCGGTCATGTGACCGGCGTCGGCGCTCATGCCGTAGCCCGCCACTTCGGCGTAGATTTTGGCGCCGCGGGCAAGGGCGTGCTCGTAGGCTTCGAGCACCAGCACGCCTGCCCCTTCGCCGAGCACGAAGCCGTCGCGCCCCCGATCCCAAGGGCGCGAGGCGGCGGTGGGATCGTCGTTGCGGGTCGAGAGCGCGCGCATGGCCGCAAAGCCGCCGATGCCCAGCGGCGACACGGTGGCCTCGGAGCCGCCGGCCACCACCACGTCGGCGTCGCCGTATTCGATCTTGCGTGCCGCCTCACCGATGCAGTGCAAGCCGGTGGTGCAGGCCGTAACGACCGCGAGGTTGGGGCCCTTGAAGCCAAAACGCATCGACACGTGGCCCGAGATCATGTTGGTGATCGATGCCGGGACGAAAAAGGGCGAAATGCGGCGCGGCCCGCGCTGCATCAGGTCGGCGTGGGTCTGCTCGATCAGCGGCAGCCCGCCGATGCCCGAACCGATCACGCAGCCGATGCGGCAGGCTTGCTCCTCATCCAGATCTGCCCCGGTGGGCAAGCCGGCGTCGGCCACGGCCTGCGCGGCGGCGGCGATGCCGTAGTGGATGAAGGTGTCCATGGTGCGCCCTTCTTTGGCGCTCATGTAGGCTTCGAGGTCGAAGCCGCGCACTTCGCCTGCGATTTGGCAGGCAAATGCAGAGGCATCGAACTTGCTGATGGGACCGATGCCGGAGCGGCCGGCGAGCACGCTGGCCCACGCCTCGGGCACCGTGTTGCCCACGGGGCTGATGCAGCCCAGACCGGTCACGACGACGCGACGGCGGCTCATAGGCAACTCAGCCTTTCTGATGCGCCAGCGCGTAATCGACGGCGTGCTGAACGGTGGTGATTTTTTCGGCGTCTTCGTCCGGGATCTCGATCCCGAACTCGTCTTCTAGGGCCATGACCAGTTCCACGGTGTCGAGCGAGTCGGCACCCAGATCGGCCACGAAGGCTTTTTCGTTGGTGACCTGGGACTCTTCCACGCCGAGTTGTTCGGCGATGATTTTCTTCACACGTGCTTCGATGTCGCTCATAGTTCCCTCTGTGGGTGGTTGAAATGCAAGACCGGCATTCTAGCCGGGGTGGTTTAGGGTGCTAAACAACGGGGTGCGGCCACGCAACGCGCTGGGTCTAGGGGGCCGATGTTAGCGCAAGTGGGCAGCGGGGCCAAATCAGGGCATCAGCATGCCGCCATTGACGTGCAGCTCTTGCCCGGTGATGTAGCCCGCCTGCACGCTGACCAAGAAGGCTACGGCCTGCGCCACGTCGGCCGGCTTGCCCAAGTGCCCGAGCGGAATCTGGCCCAGCAGCGCCTGCTGCTGCGCTTCGCTCAGGGCGGCGGTCATGTCGGTTTCGATGAAGCCCGGCGCCACGCAGTTGACCGTGATCTGGCGGCTGCCGAGCTCACGCGCCAGCGCCCGCGTCAGGCCCGCGACACCGGCCTTGGACGCGGCGTAGTTGGCTTGCCCGGCGTTGCCGCTGGCCCCGACCACGCTGGTGATGTTGACGATGCGGCCCCAGCGCTGCTTCATCATCGGGCGGATGACGGCGCGGCACAGGCGAAACACGGCCTTGAGGTTGGTGTCGAGCACCGCGTCCCAGTCTTCGTCCTTGAGGCGCATGGCGAGCGTGTCGCGCGTGATGCCGGCGTTGTTGACCAGCACGTGCAGCGCACCGTGTTCTTTGACGATGGCGTCGATCAGGGCCTCGGCGGCGGCGGCGTCGTTGACGTCGAGCCGTACGCCGCGGCATCCGGGGTGCGCCGCCAGCGCTTGGCTGATTTTGGCGGCGCCATCGTCGCTGGTGGCGCTGCCGATGACGCAATAGCCGCGCCGTGCCAGCTCGAGCGCAATCGCCGCGCCGATGCCGCGCGTGGCCCCGGTGACGAGGGCGATTTGGGCGCTGCTGTGGCTGTTGGCGGTGCTCGATGCGGCCGCTGGCACGGGGGCGGGGGGTTGGTTGG
>Ga0209105_100114_pt1 | contig 27226 bp, 28 predicted proteins | sample SedPBSmetaG_FD_184158 | JGI IMG/M metagenome (GOLD analysis project Ga0209105, IMG submission 184158) | Freshwater sediment bacterial and archeal communities from Indian Creek, Illinois, USA to study Microbial Dark Matter (Phase II) -... | ecosystem: Environmental > Aquatic > Freshwater > Creek >...
TTCGGCCTCTTTGTAAGTGTAGATGCCCCTTCGTCCTTTCTCCAGGGCTTCCGTATTGATGTCCGAGGCCAGGATCTTGATGCTCCAGCCGTTTTTGTCCTTGAAATAGCGGTGCAGGATCATCGCCAGCGTATAAGGCTCTTCCCCTGTGGCGCAGCCGGCAGACCAGAGCCGCAGCTTTTTCGGGCTGTCCTGCTGTTTTAGCATCCCTTCCCGGCCGGGAAGGTAGCTCTCTTTGAGGAAGTCGAAATGGTGCGTTTCGCGAAAAAATTTCGTCACATTGGTGGTGATACAGTTAAGCATAACGCCGATCTCATCGGGGTTGTGCCGCAGCAGCTGTATATACTGGCTGAAGGTGTCCAGACGCAGTTCGCGCAGGCGCCTGGACAGGCGGGACACCACCAGCGCCCTTTTCGGCGCGGTGAGGTTTACGCCGCTGCAGTCGCGCACGATCTGGCGGATTGTGTTGAATTCGTCGCCGGATAGTTCATGTAGAAGGTCTGCAACAGCCAACCGGTTTCACTCCTTCCATCTGCGGCATCAGCAATCCCCGCTGCCACACTTTTTTGCTGCCGGCCGGCCATGGTCTGTCTCCTGCCGGGCAAGGCGGAAAAGGGAGGTTATATCCAAAATGATCGTCACCCGGCCGTCACCCACGATGGTGGTGCCGGCGATCCCGGGGATCTGCCCCAGATGCTCCCTGATGCTCTTGATCACAACCTGTTCCTGTCCGATAATCTCGTCAACCAGCAGCGCCATCTTCTTGCGGCCATCCTGCAAAATCACCAGGGTACCCCCACTGGCCTCCGTAAAATCAGGAGTGATGCCGAGGATGCGGTAGAGGCCGGTGTAAGTAATATATTCTTTGCGCAGCGACAGGATCTGCCCCTTGCCTTCCACCTGCCGCACCTCGCCGGGGCGTACCCGGATAAATTCGCTGATGGCGGTCAGGGGTATAATCAGGCGCTCCTGCCCCACGCGAATGAGCATACCGTCAATGATCGCCAGGGTAAGCGGCAGCTTGATCACAAACTTTGTGCCTTGCCCTTTTGCGGAAAAGAGCTCAATACTGCCGCGCAGCTTTCTGATGTTGTTCGTGACCACATCCAGCCCCACGCCGCGGCCGGAGATTCCGGAGATCTCCTTTGCCGTGGAGAAGCCCGGCATAAAAAGGAGCTGCTGCACCGCTTCCTCACTCAAAGGTGCTCCCCGCTCCAGCAGCCCTTTCTCCTCCGCCTTGGCCCTGACCGCATCCAGATCAATGCCGCGCCCGTCGTCGCCGATCTCCATGACAATATAGCCTTCCCGGTGAAAAGCGCTCAGGGTGATGATCCCCTGCGGCGGTTTGCCCATGGCCAGCCGTGTCTCCGGTTTTTCCAGGCCATGGTCCACGCAGTTCCTGATTAGATGCTGCAGCGGATCGGCGATCTGCTCAATCACTTTTTTGTCCAGTTCCGTCTCCCTGCCGCTTATGACCACTTCCAGCTCTTTGCCCAGTTCCTTTGCCAGATCCCGGGCCAGGCGCTGGAAGCGCAGGAAAGTCGCCCCGATCGGTACCATGCTGGCGTTCATCACATCTTCCTGCAGGCGGCGGATGATCTTATCCACCTCCTGGAAGGCATCGGCGAGGCTCGCCTCGGCAAAGCGGCTGGCCCCCTTATTTTTTAAAGCCAGCTCCTTGACGCGCGATTGGGCGATGAGCAGCTCGGCCACGTGGTCCAGAATCTTTTCCAGCTTGCCCGTATCGACGCGGATAGTCCCTGCCAGTGTGTCGCTGCCTGCTGCTTTTGAGGCGGCGGCAGGGGCGGGGGCAGCGGTTACGCCTTCCGTGGTTGGCAGTTCGACCAGCTCGTCCGCAGCAAAGAGCCGTAGTGCTTCCGCCGGTGCGACGGCGTGAAGCTGCACGCTTTCCACTTCGGAGATACCCGCAATGATCTTTTGCAGCGCCGCGGTGCCGCTGCCTCCCGCCACCAGCATGGCGAAGCTGTTACCGGAGCTTTCCTGCTCCAACACTGTGGTAGAGGGCGTTACCTTTATAATCTCCCCGAAGGCGGCCGTGGCTTCCAGGACCATATAGGCGCGTATCGCCTTGAAACAATGGGGACGCAGGGACACGCGCACAAGGTAGATCGTGGCGCCGCCATCGCTTGCCGTTTTGAGTTTGGCGGCATCATAGTTCTCCACAAAGGCGCCCAGGTCCATGCCCTCCTCCGGGTCAATAAACGGATCGGCGGGGCCGTGCTGTGCCGCCTCCTGTTCCAGCGACTGTAATAAGCCGGCAAGCTGCCCCGCAAGAACTTCGCCTGCATCTTCTTGCTCCTTTAACAGCTTCCGCAGCAGGTCCGTAGCGGAAAAGAAAAGGTTTAACTCCTTCTCCCCGATGCCGGCGCCATCCTGCTGGATGCGGGCGAGGATATTCTCCAGCTGATGGGCCAGATAGCCCACCTGGGCGAAGCCGGCCATGCCGGCGCCGCCCTTGATTGTATGCATAGCCCGGAAGAGCACGTTGATCAGCTCTCCGTCCGCCGGTTGCTGCTCCAGCATGAGGAGCCCCTCCTCCACAGCCTGCAGGTTTTCTTCCGCTTCTTCCAGAAAAATGTTGATTAGTTCGCTATCCAACAACAGGGCTCACCACGCTATTTCACAAATTTTTCCACAACGGCGATCAGCTGTTCGGCCTTCACGGGCTTCATCAGCCAGCCGGACGCACCGGCAGCTTTGCCGGCGAGCTTTTTCTGTTCCCGGTGCTCGGTGGTGAGCGCCAGGATGGGGATGGCATTAAATACCGCCTGCTCCCTGATATTTTTGATCAGGACGATCCCGTCCATCAGCGGCATATTGATATCGGCAATGATCATGGAGGGCAACCTGGTCGCCTCGGTCAGTTTTTCCAACTGTTGTATCGCTTCCAGCCCGTTTTCCGCGGCCACAACTTCGTAGCCGCCCCGCTCCAGCATATATTGCAGGGAAGTCCTGATCGTCCGGGAATCGTCCACGATAAAGATCAATTTTTTCATCCCCGGCAGCCTCCTTAGGTAATCTCCATCATGTTCATCGTGGTGCAGGATATAAAAGCCGAAACACCGGGCCGGTAAAGGCTTTGCGGTTATAGCTGGGAGCGCTGCCAGGCCTCCCGCAGCTCCAGCAACATTTTCTCCACCTGGTAAAGGGGTTCAATATCCTTTTTTATATTTGCCTGCAACAGCAGATGGTAGCTGTACTCGTAAAGGCGGTAAAGGGATACGGCCACCTCGCCTGCTTCAAGGTCCAGGGAAGCCATCAGCTCGCATACGATATCCTGCACTCGCAGCAGATTTTTGTGGGCAGCCTGCAAGTCTCCCTGCCGCAGCGCGCCCATGCCGCTGCCGAGGAAGCGCAGCGCCCCGTCGTAGAGCATTAGTATTACCTGCCGCTGATCCGCCGTCTCCACCTGTGCTTTCCGGTACTGCGTATAGGCATTTGCCGCAATCATCTAAAATCACTCCTGTCGGAAGCGGCAGCCTCCGTTGTTCATCCCCGCGGCGTCAGCGGCGTGTGTCGATAAAAAGGCCGATGATATCCTGGATCCTTGCCACCATGTCAAGCATTTTTTCCGGGGGGATCTCTTTGATCACTTCATTATTGGCGGAACGGTCAACAACCTGCACCATCAGCCGCTCCGAGTCTTCGTGCAAGCGGAAGCGTAAGCCCGCATCGAACGCTTGGGCAGTGATGTTGAGCTTTTTCACCCCGTCCCGCAGCTCGGAAAGGGAGCCGCGCTCCCAGCCCGCGCCGCTGCCGGCGCCTTCCCGTTTCCTGCCGTCCACCTGGTCCTGCTTTTGCTGCTTCGGTTCCTGTCGGTGGCTCTCCTTTACAGCAGGATTTTGCGTCCGCTCATGGATCCTGCCCGGCTGCACGGGGTCAATGCCCCGCTGCACATGGTCAAAGCCGCGCGGCACCGGGTCAATGCTACCGATCTTCACCGTGTTCACCTCCTGTTAAAAGCCGGCTGGAAGCCGACTCCACGTTAATTTAAAAATTTAAAGAGAGACCGCAGCGGCGGGGCGGGCCGCCGCTGCGGTCGTGAAGAAGCGTTTTAGCCGAGCAGCTGCAGTACGGTCTGCGGCGCCATATTGGCCTGCGCCAGCATTGCCGTGGCCGCCTGGTTGAGGATATTGTTCTTGGTGAACTCCATCATTTCGGCAGCGATATCCGCGTCCCGGACGCGGGACTCGGCAGCGGAGAGGTTTTCCGCGGAGGTCCCCAGGTTGCTGATTGTATGCTCCAGGCGGTTTTGCATGGCGCCCAGGCTGGCCCGCTCTTCGGATACCTCGCCGATGGCGGTGGTGATTGTAGTGATGGCGCCATCGGCGCCGATCTGCGTGGAGATGTTAACCGCGCCGACAGTCAGCACCCCGGTGGCCCTCATGTCCCTGATTGTCAGATCGAGGTTCTGGTCCGCGTTGGCGCCGATATGGATAGTAATAGGAGCTAATGTAGTAATGGTTCCGTCTAGCAGCGTTTGAGTGTTGAATTCGGTGTCGTCGCCAATACGGTTCAGTTCACTTATCAGCGCGCTCACCTCAGCCTGCAGGTGACCCCGGTCAATGTCCGTGTTGGTGTCGTTGGCGGACTGCACCGCCAGCTCGCGCATGCGCTGCAGGATGCTGTGCGTCTCGTTCAGCGCGCCCTCGGCGGTCTGGATCAGGGAGATACCGTCCTGGGCGTTGCGGGCGGCCTGGTTCAGGCCGCGCACCTGGCCGCGCATCGTCTCCGAGATGGCCAGCCCGGCGGCGTCGTCCCCCGCCCGGTTGATGCGCAGGCCCGAGGAAAGTCTTTCCATGGAGCGCTGGCTGTTTGCCTGGTTGACACCCAGTTGCCGGTGTGCATTCATGGCGCTGATGTTGGTGTTGATTCTCATTTTCTTATTCCTCCTTGAATGGTTTGCCCCCAGTCCGTTGGGGACTTTTTATGAAACAGCTTCCTTGCGGCCGGCCGTACCAAAAGGAGCGCTGTTTTCGCCTTGCAACCCTATTATCGGCGGCAGGTGCCGCAGTTTTAAGCGGATCAGGATCATTTTTTTTGAGGAATTATATATATTGAACCGGAATAACCCTGTTCTTCGCGGTTAAATACCTTATTGTATTCGCCAGGCAGATCAGTCCGCCCTCGCCAACCGGCCTTTGCGCATTGCCTTCGAGCCTGACAAATGACTTTATCTCCTCCTTGCCCGGGTTTCCGGTTTTCTTGATCTCAACCGGATACAGAACGCCATTACGCTCAATAATCAGATCGATTTCATGCAGATCCTTATCCCGGTAATAACTAAAGCAAAGATCATCATAACCCTGATTATAATATCCCTTAATGATCTCGGAGACGACAAAGGTTTCAAATATTGCTCCGCTCATCGCGCCAAGCTGCAGCTGCTCGGCGCTATACCAGCCGGCAAGATAGCTTGCCAGTCCGGTATCCATAAAGTATAGCTTCGGCGTTTTGACGATGCGTTTGTTAAAGTTATGGTAATAGGGCTGCAGCAAAAAAATAATTCCCGATGTTCGCAGGACCGATACCCAGCTTTTTACCGTATCCACCGCTTTGCCGATATCTTTTGCAATCCGCGAATAATTCAGCATCTGTCCGGTCGCTGCGGCAAGCAGACGCATAAACTGCAAAAAAGCGGTATGATCCCCTATTTGGGTCAGAGCACGAACGTCCCTTTCGATATATGTTCTGACGTAGTCCCCATAGAACTGCCGCCAGAAGTGGTCATCAATATCCGCATGGTACAGCCTGGGCATTGAACCTCTATGTATAATCTTCCAGATATCCCGGTACGAAAATGATTCGACTTCCTCTTTTGTATTCTCAAGGTATTCGGAAGCCGGTATGAAGGGCGTGCTGTCCTTTCTCCCCATAATTTCCCTTAATGACAACCCCAGCATTTGCAGAATACCTATTCTTCCCGCCAATGATTCGGTAACATTTTTCATGAGGTGGAAGGCCTGGGAGCCTGTCATATAAAATAATCTATGCTCTTTCATTTCATCCGCAATCATCTTGATATACGGAAACAGCTCCGGCGCATACTGAACTTCATCCAAAACAACAGGCGGAGCATATGTTTTAAAAAACAATGCGCTCTCTGTTTTTGCGTACTCCATGATCCCCGGATCATCCAGGGTAATGTATGGAAGCTCCCTGCATACCTGTTTTAGTACTGTCGTCTTCCCCACCTGCCGCGGACCTGTTACGATCACTGCGGGATACATCCCGGATACTCTGTGAATTGTGCTTTCAATATGCCTTTGGATATACATAAACCGCACCGCCTTATTCGGCTGATTTCGAGTCTTATTGTAAATTATACTAAATGTATTGTCAAGGAAAAGCCTTATTGCGGGGAAAACAAACGGAACGGTCAAGACCGTTCCCTACGATTGATCGAGCCTGAATGCCGCTCAAAGGCAACCCTGCCTCCTTTTACAAGCCTGAGCTGTTACAAATATTTGGTGTTTTGATAATCCCCGCTTACCTGTTTTGCTCCACAAAGTATCCTTCTTTTTGCCGTCCCGCGGGGCGGTAGGCTCCCTTTGCCCTTTTCCATCCCCGCAGCCGCTCCATCTCCAGCTCAAGCTGTTCCCGCGCGGCGCGGAGGTGTTGCGCGCTTTGCCGGTCGAGGGCGCTGATCTGCTGCAGCAGCGCTGTTAGCTGCTGCAGCAGCGCTGTTAGCCGGAGGGCCGGGGCGCAAGGGGCGGCGGCGTGCAGCGATGCCGCCAGAAAGGCGGCGTGGGGCGAAGTCAGGCCCAAGTGCTGTGCCAGGGAGACTTCAATTTTTTCGCGCCCTTGCACTTTATCGGCAATAAGGGCGATCTCCTGCCGGCGCCGGGAAAGAAGCCCGTCGAATTTTCGCCGGCCGGCCGCTTTGCTCAGCTCCCCCCGGGCGCAGAGCTGCTGCTGCATGGCGGCCAGGGCGTGGATCTCCCTGTAGTGGGCCAGTTCCTCCCCATAGTGCCGCAGCAGTTGTGCGATTGTTTCCTCAAGCATCATTTTCGTTCCATCCCCCATGTATTCCATTTCCGTGTCTTCGGCAATGCTGCGCCTGTGGGTTTGCTGCCCGTGGGCGCGCAGCGGTCAAGACCGTTCCCTACGTATTTCACCGCTTATGCGTCCCATTCTTCATCTATTTTGCGTGTCTTCGGCAATGCTGCGCCTGTGGGTTTGCTGCCCGTGGGCGCGGAACGGTCAAGACCGTTCCCTACGTATTTCACCGCTTATGTGTCCCATTCTTCATCTGTTTTGCGTGTCTTCGGCAATGCTGCGACTGTGGGTTTGCTGCCCGTGGGCGCGGAACGGTCAAGACCGTTCCCTACGTATTTCATCGCTTATGTATCCCATTCTTCATCTGTTTTCCGTGTCTTCGGCAATGCTGCGACTGTGGGTTTGCTGCCCGTGGGCGCGGAACGGTCAAGACCGTTCCGCGATTCTGCACTTTACCCATTCCGCATCCAATATCTGCCGGTCAAGACCGTTCCCGCCCGCCGAAATGTTCCAACTGCATCGTCAGCCAGTCACCCTGGGCATGGAGCTGCTGCAGGGCCCTTTCCATCGCGGTAAAGCGGCGGAATAACTGATCTTCTCGGCGCAGGAGCTGCTCATTGGCCCGCTCAATGCGCCTGTCCAGCCCGGTGATCTGCCGGCTGAGCTGGTTGTTAAACTGGGTGGCGTCGCCCTCCATGCCGGCCCGCTCCAGCAGGATGCCCCTTTGGCCGCTGCCGTCCCGGGTGATGCGGATATTGTCGTTTAAGATATCACCGAGGCGGTGTGCCAGGCCCGATTCCGCCCAGCGCTCGCTGCGCCTGCCGCTGTCTCCGTAGGGGATCGCGGAAGGCCTGGTGAAAAGATCGGCCACCCTTGCCGGGTCGGCGGCGATGGCTGCCCGCAGCGTGTCACCATTGTTTTGCAGGATAAGCCTGCCCTGCTCCCAGTGGTTTCTGCTCCCTTCAATGCCGATCTGGGTGAGATGAAGGCTGCCCACCATGCCGAAAAGGGCCTGGCGCATGTTGCGCAGCAGGTTCTCCAGCGCAGGCTCGCGGCGCAGCAGTCCCTGTTGCGCATTTTCCTCCCACAGCTTAATCTCCTGCTCGCTCATCCCCTTTTTTTGCTCGTCCGTAAGGGGCGGAAAATCGCGTAGCCGTTCCTCGTTCAGCCTGCCGTTGATCTGCTCAATTAAGGAGTTGTAGCCGCCGATAAATTTTTCGATGGTGCGGTAGATGCCCTCCACGTCAACGCTGACGGAGATCTGCGCTGCCGGCGGGGGCGTGCTTCCGCTGATATTGGGGTTGATGCTGTAGGTAATCCCCTCGATGGTAAAGGTGTTGCCGCGGCGCGTCCCCTGCACCCCGTCGATGGCGAAAACCGCGTCCCTTCCTTCTGTTCCCATATTGCCGCCGGCAATGCTTATGCCCATGGCGGAGATAAAGCGGCCGCCGTCATCGGTGGTAAGTTGGCTGCTCCCCGTTTCCCTTGCCGTGATGCTGAAGCTGTCGCTGAAGTTGCTGTACGCGGCCGTAACCGCGGCGCCGCTGTTGTTGATCCTGTTAATTAGCGCCCCGAGGGTATCACTTTGCGCTACGCTAATGGCCGTGCCGTTAATTTGCATAGTAAAGCCGCCTCCCGCGTCGAAAAGGAGGGGCCCGCCGCTTAATTTTGCGCTTACCTGCGCCATCGTGTCGGAAAGACTGAGGCGGTTGCTCGCGCCGCTTTCAATCTGCAGCACGGCCAGGATATCGTCAGCGCCAACGGAGCCGGAGGAAAGGCTGAGCATATCCGAGGCGTGCTGGGGGGTAAAGCGCAACCTTCCGTCCACAGCGCCGGCGCTGATGCGGTTTGCGCCGAAAGCCTGGTCCAGCCCGTTCTGGATCTCCAGCCGCAGCGACTCCAGACTGGCGTACTGCGCGGCGGCAACAGTCACATTTTTTGTGATCCCGTTCAACGTGGCCGCGATGGTATTCTTGCCGTCCGTCACGGTGAAGGATGTCAGCGCCGCCGCGCTCTGCAGGGGAGCGGTAACGCCGCTGCCGCTGGCTGTCGCCCGCGCGGCGCTCTGTATGACCTCGAAAGTGGATACCCCCGTCCCGGCGGCGGCATTTGCCGTTACCGTGACCGCCGCGGTGTTGCTGGAGGAGGCCTGCATTCTTTGCAGGGTGGCCGCGGAGAGCATGTTGGTTTCGGGCCGGGTGATGTTAAAATAGTTGTCCCGGAAGGTGCGGACAAGATTGGTCGCCTGGCGAAACTGCCCTTTTTGCCATTCCACAGTCTGTCTTTGCTGAAAAAGCCTGTCCACGCGCACGCGCTCGACGCGCATGAGGTCGCGCACGATCTGGTCCGTGTCCAAGCCGGAAGCGATGCCGCCGATGCGTAAAGTAACCATATGCATGGTCCCCCAGTGCTTTTTGATCCTTTGTTTTACCCTTTTATCGGAAAAAAATGCCCTTTGTAAAGCCCTGCCGGGCACAAAAAAACCCCGCCCCATAATTGGGGACGGGTTCACATTGCGTATGTATGCCGGCTAACCTTGCGCAGCGGTCAAGACCGTTCCCTGCAAACCATGCCCTTGCGGGCGTGAAGATCCTTGTCTCTTGTGTTTTCCTATTGAACTTGCGGTATCCCTGAATGCCCGCCCTACGCTTTTTCCTTTTCCCGCGGAGGCGGTGCGAGCTTATCCAGGCTGCGGGCCATCTCTGCCGCGGAACGGGTGGCGGAGATATTCTCTTCCCGGATTGCTTCGTAGATTTCACGGCGGTGGACGGAGATCTCCCGCGGGGCACGGATGCCGATGCGCACCGCATCGCCGCTCACTTCTTCGATGCTGATCTCAATATCCTCGCCGATCATGATGCTTTGTCCCTTGCGGCGCGTCAGAACGAGCATGCCGCCACCACCTTTCCCCGAAATTATAACACAGCGAAGGGCGCTCCGGCAATTTCCCCGGATTTTTCGTTTACGGGCAAAAAAAAAGCAAAAGGGATTTAAGGCACGGGCAGGGGTGTGCGCAACTCCCTGATCTTCTCCGGGATGATCAACTGCATGGCTGTATTGTTGCGCAGATTGACGACAATCGGCGCGGCCAGATTTGTGGTCATCCCTTTTTCACCGCTGATGTTGACGGTGGTAAAGACGAGGAGATCGTCTTTGCTTTCCACCGCCAGCGCGGCAATCTCCCCGTCGCTCAAGGTCACGCTGTAATCGGGAAAAATGGGAAAGGGATCGAGCAGGATAAAGCCCATGGCTTGATTCTCCGTGGAAAGGAGATGGTAAAAGAGGGGGTTGTCCGGCAGGGCTTGCAGGTTGTAATGATGCAGCTCCTCCAGGCCGGCGATCCCTTTTTTGAATACGAGGGGCAGCGCCCCTTTCATTCCCTCATTTTGCACGGTGCTGCTGCTCATCTGTATATCCCTCATTTCAGAAAGTCCACAAGACTGGGGAAGATCATGCGCGCACTGGTGGCAAGGGCTGCCTGGTAGGCGTTTTCCTGCATGGTAAACTCCGTAACCATCCCCGCCAGGTCAATGTCTTCAATGCGGGAGCGCAGTTCCCTCAGGTAAATATGCTCGTCCAGCAGGCGTTCCTCCGTCGCGCTGAGCCTTGCCAGCCTGGCCCCCGTTTCCGCACGGGACTGGATGAGCCGGTCAAGGTTAACATCCATCTCTGCCAGGACCGTGCCGCCGAGGGCAACGGTGTCGTTGTTCAGCAGGGCCTGGCGCATTGTCTCCACTGTTTGGAAAAAAGCTGTTCCGGCAAAAGCGGTTGTGCCGGCAAGATTAACGGCCAGCTGCTGCGCGGGGGCAATCTCCACCAGCCGCTGCTCCCCGTCGCCGGTAAAATTTACCGTTATTATTCCAGCGGGATCTTCCGTCAATGTGTAAGGAGGGGCTTGGGTCCGGTGCCCGCCGAAGATGTAAAGGCCGCCCAGTTCGGTGTTGGCGACGCTGACAAGGTGACGCAGGATTTCTTTGACTTCGGGAGCGATGGCCTCGCGATCCCCGTGGCTGAGAGCGCCGCCGGCGGCGATGGCCAGCTCGCGCAGCCGCTGGACGGCTGTGGTGACGTCCGCCAGGGCATTCTCCGTGACGGTAAGCCAGGTAATGCCTTCGCCCATATTGCGGCGGAACTGCTCGTTGCGCTGCAGGCTGGTTCCCGTGATCTGCATGGTCTTGTAGGTGCCCACGGGGTCCTGGGATGGGCGGTTGAAATTGCGACCGGTAGCGAGCTGGTTTGATTTTTCCTGCAGCGCGGCAAGGTTGTTGCGCAGGTTTGTTGTGATGGAGCGGCCGATCATCTGATGGGTAACACGCACGGTTTTGGGCACCTCCTTAATGGGGGACGGATTCATATTTAACGACGCGGAACGGTCAAGGCGGAACGGTCAAGACCGTTCCCTGCTATCTGCCAAGCTCATTTAGCATCATTTCCAGCATCTGGTCCAGGGTGCTCAGGTAACGGGCTGCCGCGGTGTAGGCATGCTGGAAGCGGACGAGGCTGAGCATCTCATCGTCCAGGGAAACTCCCGCCACCGCGTCCTGCCGCGTACGGAAACTCTCTGTGGCTGCTTGCATGACCTGGTGCATGCGCGCCGCCTCACGCCCTTCCACTCCCAGGTCGGCAATCATGCTGCGGAAATAATCGTGAAACGTAGCCGTATTGCCGCTCATAAGCAGCTGGGCGCGCAGCCCGGCAATATTCAGGGCGTTAATGCCGTTGCCCGGGCCGGTTACAGCATTGGCGGCAGCGATTCGGCGCAGGTCCGCAAGGATGTTGGCGTCCAGGGAAAAGGAAGCGGCAGCACGGTTTTGCCCGGGCAGCGCCCGGAAAAAGTCACCACCTTGTAATCCGTCAAGGCGGAACCCGGCCCGGTGCTGCCTGTTCACCGCGCCGGTCAACTGATAGACCAGGCTGTCCAGGGCTTCCTGGTAATGGGAGATTACCTGGTTATATGATTCAAGGAGACCTTCAAGGGTGCCGCCGCTTACCTCCAAAACGGCGCCCAAATTGTTTTTGATGCTAATCTGATCTACTCCCGCTTGCAGTTCCAGTGGATAATGGTGATTGTCGTGGAGCAGGATACGGCCCCCGGCCTGTACCTCCAGGGAACCGTTGCCTCTTTCGATTATGCGGATATTCAGGTGCTTGCTTAACTCCTGCAGCCGTAAATCCCGCCGATCCAGCATTTCGTTGGACCTTTTACCCAGGGCTTGCAGCTGGACAATTTTTTGGTTTAATGACGCCACCTCCGCGGCGATGGTGTTGACTTCCGTCAGCACCGCTTCCGTTTCTTTTTGCAGGTCGAATTTCAGCTCATCTAGGCGCGTGTAGACATCCCGCACCACCCCGGTAAGGGCCTGGGCCTGCTCCCTTAAACTTACCCGCGCGGCAAAACTTTCGGGGTTTACGCTCAACTCCTGCCAGGCATCAAAAAATTCGCCCAGTTGGGCGTTGATGCCCGTTTCCCCCGGTTCGAGAAACATCGTCTCGATGCCTTCCAGCGTTTCTCCCAGACGTCCCCAGTAATGCTCCGCGGTCAGCCCCTGCATTAATTGATGGTTGTAGAAGCGGCTGGTGATCCTGTCGATCTGGGAAACGGCCACGCCGTAGCCCGGCGGCGTTACAACCCCCGGCACGGCGGGAGGAACCAGCGCCACGAGCTGCAACACCTGGCGGGAATAACCCTCTGTATTGGCATTGGCAATATTCTGGCCGGCTACCTTTGCGCCCTTCTGCTGCACATGAAGAGCCCGCCTGCCGATTTCAAAGCTGCCGAATGTTCCTGTGCCCACGGCTTCCTCCTAATATTTGTATGGGCAGCGCCTGCCCTGCCCGGCGGGTTAAGATCACGGAACGGTCTTGACCGTTCCGTGCGGTTCTATGTGCGTTATGGGGATCTATCAACAATGTTTTCAATATTTTGGTTTTTTCCGGCTCACCGGCTCACCGGCTGCTGACATCCATATGCTACGCGCTGGAGTTCAGGATGCCTGCCGCGAAAGGATGATTGCTTTCTTTTTCGCCGCTTGCCGCGTAAAAAGTTTCTGCCGCAGGGTAAAAGGCGGCAGTCACCTCATGGATAAAATGCAGATTATGCTGCAGCAACTTCTCGTTGATTTTCCGTACTCTGCCCAGAGCGCTAAGAATGCCCAGCATCTCCCGCCGCAGCCCTTCCCAGCCCGGCAAAAGATCCTTTTCTTGCTGCCGGTGCTGCCGCCTTGCTTCCAGATCTTGCATCATTTTGATCAGCCGACCTTTTTCCCAGTTCAGCGCCTCCAGCCCAGGTGCGTCGCCCCGGATGAGGATCTCCGGCGTGGCTTTTTCCATGGTAAGCATTTGCTCCAATATTTTTTTTTCTTCCAAAAGAATTTCGCTTAACATAACGGCATCACCCATCAAAATTTATCTTCCATCTGCTTAAGCAGCAGCGCGGCCAGTTCCCCGGGGTCAACCCGGTAATCCTTGCTCTCAATCTGCCGGGCAAGTTTCGCCAGCTTCTCCAGCCGTGCCGGATCCGTTTCCGGCAGCTTAGCCAGTGCTTTGTGCAATGCGGCAATCTCCGCAGAGATCTCCAGGCGGTCATTACCGCCGGGCGCCGCGTCATGTTTTGCCGCTGTATTACTTTGCGCGGGCTTGTATATTTGACTGATCAAATTAACGAAATCGGGACGATTAATGTTCACAGCTATCCCCCTTTACTGCTTAACTTTGCGTAACTGCGCCTTTCCATTATGCTTATCGTCAACACGCAAAAAAAATTAAGGGTCAGATTAATGGGGAACGGCGCCCGGCAAAAAACTTTTTTAGCAGGGAGGCGCACTGGTCAGCCAGCACTCCTTCGCGTACTTCCACGCGATGGTTGAGGCGCGGGTCGGCGGGGATGTTGTAGAGGGAGCCGGCAGCGCCGCCTTTCGTATCACGGGGGCCGTAGACGAGGCGGGATACGCGGGCGAGAACCAGCGCGCCGGCGCACATGGGGCAGGGCTCCAGGGTCACATAGAGGGTTGTATGGAGCAGGCGCCAGCTGCTCAGCCTTTCCCCCGCTTCCCGCAACGCCAGGATCTCGGCGTGGGCGGTGGCATCATGTGTGGCCTCGCGCCGGTTATAAGCACGAGCCAATACGCCGCCAGGACCCACCAGCAGGGCGCCGACCGGGACCTCTCCCCTAGTGTAGGCTTCTTCCGCCAGCAAGAGGGCTTGCCGCATGTAATATTCGTCATCCTTCACGCCCCGCAAACCTCCCGTGCCTTGCGCTGCGGCCGTGCCTTTATGCCGCGGCCGGACAGGGCATTTGTCTGTTCCGCCGTTTTTGATTTTACCCTGCCTGTCTATCTTCCCACAGCAGGCAAAAAGAGTAAAGCAAAAATTACGAAAAAATCAAAAAAAATTATGCAAAATTTGAAAAAACATGAAAAAATATATTGACAACTATATCCTTAATTTAATATCCTGACTTTTGCAGCAACCACAGTAATAAAAGCCGCCTAGGCCTTGTGTAGCAAGGGCTCGGCGGCTTTTTAAATGTTACAAAAAGTTGTTGCTGATTTAAGGTTTTTTCGTGGCTCCCAGGATTTTTTTTATGTCCCCCAATCTAAGGTACTTGCGGCTGAGATCCACGCCGAGTATTTCGGTGATCGTTTTTGTGATCTCATCGGCATGGTCGAAGATATACCAGTTTTCTTCAAGACGGCTTCCTGATGCTTTGTTCAGGCTTTCCACGATTTTTGAGATCGAGTGTTTGTTGCCAAGGCACAGCGCCAACAGGCGGGCAATGACAAGCGCAACAAAGCAGATAAGGAAATGCGCCTGGATGTGGTCATTGCGCGAAAGATAAACAGGGCGGGCCTCAAGATCGCTTTTTGTGACTTTGAACGCCTCCTCGATATGCCAGAGCCCGCGATATATTTCGATGATCTCCTCATCTTTCTTCTTCCACTCGCTGGTGACGATGGCGTAGTAGCCATCGAACTTTTCTTCCTCGTGCAATTTCCCCTCATCGAATACGGGCTTCTGCTTTGTTGTCATAATCTCACCCGTTTTCGGGTCGAAAACAAGGTTTTTCAGATATTTTGCCGCGCCGTAGGATATGGCCTTGCTGTATCTTGAAGGATTGTTTACCAGGTCCCGGGCTTTCAAGAGGGCCGGTTCACGGTCGGCCTTTGCTTTTTTGTCGTAATCGGCGCTGTAAAACACGACCTGCTTTTCGTCAATGCGGACCTTGCTTCTGCCCCCTTTCGCATTACTGACAGCAATTTCGCGTGGATACAGCCTGGACTTGATTTTGTAATCGTCACCAATCTGCCGGTACCCGGATCCGTCTAGGACGTAATCTTTGAGTTCCCTGTTCCCGCCGCGTACAGTTTGCGCATAGACATACCCGTCGCCTTGGGCCAGGCAAAACGCGATGTTATCCGCCGTATTGACTCCCTTGTCCGCAACGATGATGGTGTGGCCGACCTCGTAATCTTTTTTCACTTTTTCCAGGATTGGCATCAGCGTCTCGCAGTCATTGGTGTTGCCCGGGAAAAGATCATACGAAATAGGGATGCCTTTTGTATCCATGAGCAACCCCATCTGCACGATCGGGTCCGGGCGGTGTTCTTTGGACACGCCCTTTCTTTTCATCTCGCCCTGCCTGTCGGTCTCGAAGTAATAATTTGTGACATCATAGTAGACTAGATCGGTGTTTCTCCCGAATTTATGTTTCATCTGCCGGTGCAGATGCAGCTTCAGGCCGTCCTTAAAAGTGACGGCCTGCGTGAGGCAGCGGTAGATGTCGTCCAAAGAGAACTCCGTGTTCTCAAAGTAGCAGTCTTTTCCCTCGTAGGTTTTTTTCTTGGATGCCGGGGCAAGGATCCGGGAGAAAACGAGGAGTTTCATGATGTTGTTTGTATTGAATTCCGACTTAAACGATCTGGAGTTGTTGTAGAAAAAAATGTTGAGGCCAAGTTCGTGGTAAAGTTTGCTGAGCGCGGCGTAGCCAATATTTTTCCGGTTGGCTTGGCCTTCCGTCAGAGTCTCTTCTGGATTGAGACTGATTGCGACCGGCGGCTTTTCTAAAGCCGCTTTTTTGTTCATCTCCTCGGCCACGCCTCTGAAATGGGCGACAGGATCTGGGTACTGCTTTTCGAGCTCATCAAAATATCCGAGGGATTTGACCGTTTTGTGTCTGACCTTTTTTGTCACAGGATCTCTGTAGCCCTGAACGATTGTCAGATAACGGCGGCCGTTACTTATGCCTACTTGCAGATTCATGGCAATACCTCCATTCAATAGGCATTATACCACAATTATCAACGATTGGCAACTAAAAATATCAAATAATTTGACAAAAAAAATCCCCGCAAGCTACTGTTTGCAAGGCTTTATACAGATTGACCCTATTGGCTTACTGCAAAACTAGGGAAAATTATGCAAAATTTGAAAAAACATGAAAAAATATATTGACAACTATATCCTTAATTTAATATACTGTATGAAGTTATCGTTTGACGCTGCACAAGCTTCTTCACAACTGCATAAATGGTCAAGGAAGTAATTCCTGGATCGATAAAGGCAAACCAGCTGAAAGGCTGGGACGCAAAACTATGGATCTAAAGCTCCGCAGGGAGCCATGATTGCCAGGTTGCCGAAGGCAGGAATTTTTGCATATCTGCACTTTTACTGCGCTTCGTTTTCCGGCAAGCTTGCGGGGCTTTTTGCCTTTCAGTTACTTAAGGACAAGCGGCGCCCGCCGCATTAAAATATATTATTCAGACGAGGAGGCGGAAAGATGTTCGGTGGGGATAAACTTGCAGCCCGGCTGGTCCGGGAGATGGATCTCGCCTCGCTTCGCCAGAGGGTTATCGCCAACAATCTTGCCAACTTGAATACGGTAGGGTTTAAAAGGAGTTACGTCAGTTTTTCCCGGGAGCTGGAGACCGCCAGCGGGAGATTGGCCGCTGCCGTGACGCATCCACGCCATCTTCCCCAAAAAAACGAAGGGGATGGGCTGCGCGTGGAGACGGAAAGGCATACGGCAGTAAGAGCTGATGGGAACAACGTGGACCTGGAGCGGGAGATGCTTGACATGGTTGCGAACCAGCTCCACTACCATACCATAGCCCGGCAGCTCAATGCCCGTCTTGCCAACTGGCAATATGTGATCAACGAGGGGAGTAGATAGGGATGGAGATATTTCGTTCTTTTCAGATCAGCGGTTCGGCGCTTACCGCGGAAAAGTTGCGGGTTGATATTGTGGCCGGCAATCTGGCAAACATGCAGACAACCCGTACGCAGGAGGGAGGCCCTTATCGCCGCAGAACAGTTGTTTTTGCGGAGCGGCTGGCCCAGACCGCCAATTCTCCCTTTTTCCGGGAAGGGCGCGGTGTGAAGGTGGCGGCTATTGTGGAAGATCCCAACCCGCCCCGCCTTGCCTATGATCCCGGACATCCCGATGCGAATGAGCAGGGGTTTGTGGCATTTCCCAATATCGATCTGGCTAAAGAGATGATCGATTTGATTACCGCTTCCCGCTCTTACGAAGCAAACGCCACCGCCATCAACTCGGCAAAGGCGATTTATCTGAAGGCTTTGGAGATCGGCAGAGGGTGATGGTTGACAGTTAACAGTTAACAGAGAACAGTGAACAGGGAGGTATCAACAAAATGCAAATCAACCCGGTTATCTTTGGTGCTGAAAGATTAGTGCCGGAAAAAACTGCCGGCAGCGCTGCCGCCCCGGGGAACCTGTTTCAACAGGTGCTTCAGGATGCAAATCAGCGGCAGCTTGAGGCCGATTGGCAGACCAAGATGTTTATATCCGGAAAAACAGATGATCTGCACCAGATAATTATCGCGGCGGAGCAGGCCCGCCTTTCCTTGCAGCTGACTACCCAGGTGACCAATAGAATTATAGAAGCATACCGTGAGATAAACCGCATGCAAATTTAACTTCTGGTGTATGATCTCCTGCATTTGTCTGGAAAGGAGATGGGCGGGTGGACAAATATTTCGGGAAATGGCGGCAGCTTGGCCGCCAGAAGCAGGTTGCGTACATTATCGCGGTGGCTGCGGTGCTGGCTATAGGCTCCTTTATCTTCCATTTGGCGGCAAGGCCGCAATTTGTAGCTCTCTATACAAACATAGATCCCAACCAGGCCGCGCCCCTGGTCAGCCACCTGCGCGAAACAGGGGTGCCGTACCAGCTGGCTGATTTTGGCACAACCCTCAAGGTGCCCCAGGAGCTGGTCTATGAGCTGCGTATCGACATGGCCGGCAAAGGGATGCCTTTTGCCCAGGGGATGGGCTTTGAGCTTTTTGATGCGAGCCCTTTGGGGATGACCGATTTCGAACGTCAGGTGAAGCTGCAGCGCGCCCTGCAGGAAGAACTGCGCCGTACCATCACTGCTCTGGACGCGGTGATGCAGGCCAGAGTGCATCTTGCCCTGCCGGAACCGAGAGTTTTTTTGCGGGAGCAGGCCGAGCCTTCGGCGGCTGTTTACCTGAAGCTCAATCCCCTTGTGCAGATTAGGGAGGAACAGATCACGGGGATTGTCCATCTGGTTGCTTCCAGCGTGGAAAACCTGAAACCGGAGAATATTACGCTGATTGACGCGCAGGGTATGCTCCTCTACGATGGGACAGCGGCAGGCAATCTTCCGGCCACGGTTTCCGGTGATGCGCTGCAGCAACTGGAAGTGCAAAGAAATTTTGAAAAAGAGCTGGAACAACGGGTTGAAACAGTCCTGGAACGGGTTTTCGGGCCGGGCGGAGCAATGGTGCTGGTTAACGCGGAGATGGATTTTGATACCAGGGAGGTTACGACTCTCCGTTTTGAGACGGATCCGGTTCCGCGCAGCATTCACGTAATTCAGGAACTTTCGGAAGGAACGGCGCCGGCTCCGGGAGAAGTAGGCGAGGCCAATATCCCCGGGTATGTTGCTGCCGCTCCCGGCGGGGCGGGCCGCTTTGAGCGCAGTGAGGAGATCACCAATTACGAAGTGGGCAAAGTCAGTGAAACCGTTGTTGCCGCCCCGGGGAGAGTGCTCCGCCTGCATACATCTGTTGTGGTGGATGAGGAAAGGGTAGCTGCCGCTCCGGATAAACTGGAACAGGTTAACGCCCTTGTTGCCTCCGCCATCGGGTTTAACGCGGAGCGGGGAGACCAGATCAGCGTGCAGGGGATGAGCTTTGATACCAGCGTGGCGGAGGAGATGGAGATCGCCATGGTTGAGCTGGCGCAAAAAGAGCAGGTGGCGCAACGGGAGCAGCTGATCCGGCAGGCGGTTACGGCTGGCGCTGTTCTGCTTGCCCTGCTGCTGCTCTTCTTCTTTGCGCGGCGGGGACGCCGTAGCGAGCCTCAGGCCCCCTTTGCCGATGTGGCACGGGGCGCCACCGTGGAGGAGGTTCTGGCAGCCCGCAGCAGGAATTACGGCGAAACCCAGGACTTTATGGAAGAAACATCCAATTTACGGGTAAAGGAAATGTTTAATAATGACCCCGATGCTTCTGTGGCCATTTTACGAACCTGGCTGGCTGAGGAAAGGTAATGGGGGTGCACTCTGTTGAGTGATGCAGCAATTAACGGGAAGAAAAAAGTGGCCATTTTACTGATGATCCTTGGCCCGGATATGGCTTCCCGGGTTTTGAAGCAATTTCCGGAAGAAGATATCGAAAATGTGACTATGGAGATCGCCAACCTGCGCCGTGTAGAGAAGGAAACGCGGGATGAGGTCCTGGATGAATTTATCCTGCTGGGGAAGGCGCGGCAGTATGTGCTGGACGGTGGCGTGGAGTATGCCCGGGATATTCTGGAGAAAGCAGTAGGGCACCATAAGGCTGTGGAGATAATTAAAAAGCTGAAAGAACAGATTAAGATAAAGCCTTTCACCTTTGTGCATAAAGCCGATCCCAAGCAGGTGGTTAACCTGATCAGCCGGGAACACCCCCAGACGATCGCTTTAATCCTTTCTTACCTGGCACCGCAGCAATCGGCCATAATCCTTGCCGAGCTGCCCGCGGAGATGCAGGCGGATATAGCCCGGCGTATTGCCCTGATGGAACGCACTTCGCCGGAGATACTGAAAACAGTTGAAGGAGTCTTAAGAGAACAGATGGCCAACGTTTTTCAACATGATTTTACCCAGGCGGGCGGCGTGGAGGCGGTCGTGAATATCCTGAACCGCATCGACCGGGGTTCGGAAAAACTGATTTTGGACAAACTGGAAAGGGAAGACGCCGAATTGGCCGAGCTGATTCGCCAGCGCATGTTCGTTTTCGAGGACATTATTACACTGGATGACGCTTCGATCCAGCGTGTTGTGCGGGAGATCGACAGTAAGGATCTGGCGAAAGCCCTGAAAGGGGCCAGCGACGACGTGAAAGGGCGCATCCTCAAGAATATCTCCAAACGTGCCGGCGAGATGTTGAACGAAGAGCTGGAATATATGGGGCCGGTGCGTCTGCGTGAGGTGGAAGAGGCACAGCGCAAGATCGTGCATGTGATCAGGCGCCTGGATGAGGCGGGAGAGATAATTATTGCCAGAGGCGGTGAGGATACGATTGTTGTCTAATGTTCTAAAAGGACTGGTAGTGGAGGGGTGGACATTATACCGCTCTCCCCTGGAAAAGGAAGGAGATGGGTATGACCGGAGCGGTTGCGGCACTGCTGCGGCCCCGGCTGCCGGCTTCCCCATTTCTTCCGTAACGGGCGGTGCGCAGGAAGAAGCCCGGATGCAAGCACTAAGGGAAGAGCTGGAAAAAGAGCGGCTGCAGATCCTGGATGAGGCCCGGCAGGAAGGGGAAAAAATTAAAGAAGAAGCGTGGCGCGAAGGCTACAATGCGGCGGTGCAGCAGGGTCAGAACGAAAGCAGGCTCTTGCGGGAGGAGGCAGATAATCTCCTGCGGGAGGCACAACAGGAACGCCTGGCCCTAATCAAGGGCGCAGAAGCGGAGATTTTGCGGATTGCCGTCAGTATTGCCGAAAAATTGCTTCACTGTAAAATGATCATGGATAAAAATGCCGTTTTGGCGATCTTTAAAAAAGCGCTGGAAGCTCTGCCGGGGGGGCAAAACGTGATCCTGTACCTTAATCCGGAGGACGAGGCCGTCTGCGGGGAAAGCCTGAAACAGCTGCAGGAGCATCTGGGCAAAGGTTCTTCCCTGAAGATTGCCGGATCGACGGCAATTGCCCGCGGCAGCTGCAAGGTGGAGTCCGAAGAAGCAGAAATAGAGATAAATCTGCATGCGGAGATGGAAACGCTGGCTAACAAGCTTTTGGCTCTTGCCGGCGAGTCGAAAATATCCATATATGAACCCGTCCCCAATTAATTGGCAGGGAGGTTTCTTATGCGGCAGGGTACGCTGGATTTGGACAAGTATCTGCAGGAAATTCAGGTCTATCCCGGGCTCAAGGTAAAGGGAAGGGTTGCCCAGGTTATCGGCCTGGTGCTGGAGGTTAGCGGGCTCTGTCCCGCCCTCGGCGAAATTTGCATTATCGAAATCAAGGGAGCGAAAAAACCTGTGCTTGCCGAGGTGGTGGGCTTTCGTCAGGGCCGTTCCCTCTTGATACCCCTGGGGGATATTAACGGGGTTTCCCCCGGGTGCCTGGTCAGGGCCTGCGGACATCCCTTTTATATTAAAGTGGGGCCGGACCTTTTGGGGAAAGTGCTTAACGGTCTGGGAAACCCCATTGAAGGTGGGGAGCTGCAGGGAAAGGTGCAGCATCTGCTCGTGGAGAGGGTTCCCCCCGGTCCGCTGGAGCGGGAGCCTATTACTAAAGTGATGGGGACAGGCATACGGGCGGTGGATATGCTCTTAACCTGCGGCGAGGGGCAGCGTATGGGTATTTTTTCCGGAAGCGGCGTGGGCAAAAGCACCGTTTTGGCCATGATCGCCCGTCACAGCGAGGCGGATGTGATTGTGATCGGATTAATCGGGGAAAGGGGAAGGGAAGTTTTGGATTTTATCCGGAACAGCCTGGGCCCGGAGGGTTTAAAGCGCTCTGTTGTGGTGGCCTCCACTTCGGACCGCCCGGCCCTGGAAAGGGTCAAAGCGGCGCTGGTAGCTACGACCGTGGCTGAATATTTCCGTGACGCGGGGAAAAGAGTAATCCTGGTGATGGATTCAGTAACCCGCTTTGCCATGGCCCTCCGGGAAATCGGCCTGGCCATCGGCGAACCCCCAACCACAAAGGGCTATACGCCGTCTGTATTTGCCAGCCTCCCCCGGCTTTTGGAGAGGACCGGAAACGCCAGGGATGGGTCCATTACGGGCTTTTATTCTGTCCTGGTTGACGGCGATGACTTTACCGAACCGATCTGTGACGCTGTAAGAAGCATTTTGGACGGCCATATTATTTTACACAGGGAGCTGGCGGCGCGGAATCATTTTCCGGCCATTGATATATTAAACAGCGTAAGCAGGCTCATGCCGGTGGTTGTTGATGAAGGGCAGCGCCGGCAGGCGGGACAGGTGCGTGAGCTGTTATCCGTCTACCGCGAGTCCGAGGACCTGATAAATATCGGAGCTTATGCAAAGGGCTCCAACCCACGTGTGGATCAGGCTATTGCCTACCGGGATCAGCTAACAGAATTTTTATGCCAGGACTTGACGGAATCTTCCCCCTGGCAACAGAGTAAAGCTGTCCTGCTGCAGGCGTTAGCCCTTCCCCCGGCGTTAAAGGAAAACGATCATTGATAATAATTTTAATATGCTCGCTCCTTATTAACAAAATATCCTCTTTGACGAAAAGAATAGCAGGGAACGGCTGCGGGCAGGACAAGAGCCCTGCCCCTACAACCGTTCCGGGGGGTAAATAATAATGAATAAAGGCTTCAGGCTGCAAAGAGTTATGCAATACCGCGACGACATGAAGTCCCTGGCCTGTATGGAGTTGAGCCGCCGCATCCAAAACTTAAACTCTCTTAAGGAAGAATTGACACAACTGAAACTTGAAGAAGAGGCTTTACTGAAGCATTACAGTGTCCGAGGGGAAAAGCTGGATACAGGTATGATTAATCTCTTCCATAGTTACTTTGCGTTGCTGCAGAACAGCTGTGCAGTGAAAGAGGGGGAGATTGCCGGCAGTCTCTCCAGGGTGGAATTGCAGAGGGATGAGGTTATACAGGCCTGGCGGGAGCACCGTAAGCTGGAGCATCTGCAGGAACAATTCGGGGAAAGTGTCTGTGCAAGTGCAAAAAAGCAGGAACAGCGGTTAAATGATGAGATTTGTGTGCGTATGTATGGCGATGCCGGAGGTCCGCTGCTCCGGGGAGGAGCGGCATACCGGTAATTTATTAGCATAATTATTTGCGAAAGGGGGCGCTGTGATCATCGTGCAAGTATGCCTGTGCCCGGGCGGTTCCGCTGTGGAAGGCGGCCGGATCATGGAAAACGCAACAGCTATAACCGGAACCGGCGCAAAACCATTTATCCCGGAGCTGATCTCCTTTGCTTTGCTTCTGCAGGCATTGGCTTTTTCCGGCGCGGAAAATCCGGAAGGATTCTGCATGAAGACCATCAGTTCTGGGGAAGTATTGCCAGGGGAACAGTTGACGGTGAACAGCGGACAGCAGACAGTTACGCCGACCGCGGCGCCGGAGCATGGTTCCATTTTCTTCTCTGCCGGGGTGCTGCCGGACGGAGGTCAATCCCCTGTTTCGCTTGTTTCTGCCGGGATGCTGCCGGACGGAGATCAATCCCCTGTTTCGCTTGTTTCTGCCGGGATGCTGCCGGACGGAGATCAATCCCCTGTTTCGCTTGTTTCTGCCGGGATGCTGCCGGCCACTGAACATCCGCTTCCCCCCGCGGCCGGCAAGCAACCGTTCATACCGGCCGGCGCCCCAACAGGGGAAAGGAAACCGCAGCAAGGAACCTTGCCGCCCCTTGAAAATCTTGGCATGGAAAAATCCGGAAGTGAAAGCTCCGGGACAAGCCGCCGGTTCCATACTGAAAGCGGAAAACCGCCGGCAGGGGAATTGAGCGACTTCTTCTTGCGCCAAGGTGAAAAACAGCAAATTCCTCCCGGACAAGCTCCCCCGGAAAGGGTTGTTCCTGCAGCTTTTTCCGCATACGCGGGGGTACCGCAACAGGAATTGAGCTGGCTTCCCGGCACCACTGCGCTGTTGCAGCCGGAGAGCATACTGGAACAGGTTTTGGTAAAGATGCAATATTTTGCCCAACAAGGGACGGAAGAGCTGCAGGTCAAGCTGCATCCCGAAACGCTGGGCGAGATGAAGGTAAAAGTGCGCAGCGAGCATGGGATCCTTATGGCGGAGATTACGGTCTCCCACGCTGGGGTGAAGGAACTGCTGGATGGGCAGCTGGATCTGCTGCGGCAGCGTTTCAAGCAGTTGAATTTGCCCGTTGACATGATCAATGTGCTGGTGGAATACGGCGGGCAGGAAGACCCGCCCTCGCAAAGGGAAAAGGAACCACTCTTTTTTAACCAGGATAGGATGATGATCAGGGAGAGCGGCGGCAGCCGCAGCGGCGCGGACCAGCAGGCTGCCCCTGTATTTGCCGGCGGTGCCGGGATAAATGTGCTGGCATAAAAATTTGCGCAAAGGGAGGTGGAAAAATGGCTGAAATTAATCCCATCGCTGCATATCCAACGCATCAGGACGGCGGCACGGCTTCGCGGGCTGCCCGGCAGCAGGGAAACGAGCTGGGCACGGATACCTTTCTGAAGTTGATGGTAGCCCAGATGCGGCATCAAGACCCTTTCAGCGGCGGTCAGGGAATGCAGGATTTCCTGGCGCAGCTTGCCCAGTTCAGCATGTTGGAAAGATTGGTTAAAGTGCAGCAGACGCTGGAGGACTTTCATGCCCAGCAGGCTCCGCTGCAGGCTTTGCGGCTGCTGGATACAACGGTGGAGGTTATGGGCAAAGACGGGGTAAGCACCCAGGGGAAAGTGACGGCTGTTCGTTTTGCCGATGGTCTGCCTTTGCTTACAGTGCAAGGAAAGGAATACCCTTTAAGTGAGGTAATCAGGGCCGGCTCATTTGCGGATACGGCCGGACCATCAGTAAAGTAGGGAAAAGTCTTGACCGTTCCCGGTTCGTGATCTTGATATTTCAACTTAGGAGGTTTTTAGCGATGCTCAGATCCTTATCTACAGCGGTTTCCGGTTTGCGCAACAACCAGACCCGCCTCGATGTTATCGGCAATAACATCGCCAATGTGAATACCGTTTCCTACAAAAGCACGGCGGTCCGCTTCCAGGAAATTTTTAACCAGACAATGCGGGGAGCGACAGCGCCCGGTGCGGAGCGGGGCGGCATGAACCCCATGCAGATAGGCCTGGGGATGTCTATCGCCGCCATTGATACCAATCATGGCCAGGGTGCCATCAGCAGCACCGGGCGGGAAACGGACCTTGCCATTGAAGGGCGCGGCTTTTTTGTCGTTGGCAGCGGCAATCAGCAGCACTTTACCAGGGACGGCTCTTTTGCCCGGGATGCGGCAGGGCTCCTGGTGAACGCCGCCGGCCACCGCTTGATGGGCTGGACCATGGCGGAAGGGGCTGCGCTGGATACATCACAACCCCTTGGGTCGATCCATATCCCGCTGGGCGAGGAGATGATCGCCAGTCCAACGCAAAACATTCGTTTTTCCGGTAACCTCGATGCCCGGGCGGCAGACGAGGATACGTACAGCCATCCGGTCAACGTTTTTGATTCCCTGGGCAACAAACATCCCCTCCTTTTTGTCTTTACCAAAACCGCAACGGACAACGAATGGAATATGGAAGTGCAAAGATTTAACGCGGTGACGGAAGAGTTTGAGAACATCCCGGGATATGCAGCCGCTCGCCTTATCTTTACGGAAACGGGGCAGTTTGTTGCGCCTGATGGAGCGGCTGGGTCAAATATTCCGGAATTTGAATTTGATTTTGGGGCGGGGGCGGAAGAGGTAACCATCAACTTTGATTTCAACGCGGCAACCCAAGTTGCTTTTTCCAGCAATGTTATCGCCAGGGAGCAGGATGGTTTTGCCCCGGGAGAGATGGTTTCGTTCAGCATTGAATCCACGGGAAAGGTAGCGGGAACCTACTCCAACGGCATGACCAGGGAGATTGGGCAGATCGCGCTGGCCGCTTTCGCCAATCCACAGGGTCTTGTCAAGCACGGCTCCAACCTCTATACCGTATCCTCCAACTCGGGGGAAGCGAGGATCGGCGCGGCCGGCACGGAAGGGCGAGGGCTCATCCAGTCCGGTGCCCTGGAGATGTCCAACGTTGATCTGGCCCAGGAATTTACGGATATGATTACGACCAGCCGGGCTTTTCAAGCCAATACGCGCATGATTAGCGCCTCCGACGAAATACTGGTGGAACTGCTCAACATTAAACGTTAAAATAATTTATAACAGGATGAATGCCGGTGAAAAAGCTTGATATTTTGACTATAGGCGGTATTGTTCTTGGCATGGGGCTTGTGGTTTGGGGTATAGCCATGGGCGGTAACTTCATGGTCTTTGTCCACCTGCCCAGTATGCTGATCACAGTGGGCGGCTCTTTCGGCGCCCTGCTGGTTAATTTCCATATCAATCAGATGCGGCAGGTTGTAAAATTAACCATGCAGGTGATCTTTGAGAAAGTACAGGAACCGGCAAAGCTGCGGGAGTTATTCTTCCAATTGGCGCAGAAAGCGCGGCGGGAAGGGCTGCTGGCGTTGGAGGACGACCTGCAGGAGATTGACGACTCTTTCCTGCGTGAAGGGTTGCAAAAAGTAATTGACGGCATGGACCCTGAGCATATCAGGGACGTCATGGAAACGGAGATAGATGCTCTGGCACAGCGCCACCAGTTGGGGCAAAGCCTCTTCCGCACCTGGGGCACCCTGGCCCCGGCTTTTGGCATGGTTGGCACGCTTATCGGGTTGGTACAGATGCTTGTCAATCTGGACAACCCTGACGCCATCGGGTCGGGGATGGCGGTGGCGCTGCTGACGACCTTTTATGGCGCTTTGCTGGCCAATCTGATCCTGATCCCCATTGCCGGGAAGCTGGAAATCCGCAGCGATGCGGAGATTGCCTATAGAGAGATGATCCTGCACGGGATCCTTGCTTTACAGGCAGGGGTGAACCCGCGTATCCTGCAGGATAAGATCAGAGCTTTCCTTTCACCGCAAGAGCGGATCCAGGCAGACAAGAATGGGGAAGCTGCGGAACGGGACGAACTTTTGGCCTGGGATTAGGGGGGGGCAACGGTGGCGAGGGAA
>Ga0209105_100118_pt1 | contig 26926 bp, 19 predicted proteins | sample SedPBSmetaG_FD_184158 | JGI IMG/M metagenome (GOLD analysis project Ga0209105, IMG submission 184158) | Freshwater sediment bacterial and archeal communities from Indian Creek, Illinois, USA to study Microbial Dark Matter (Phase II) -... | ecosystem: Environmental > Aquatic > Freshwater > Creek >...
CAAACCCTCGTCTGTTAAAAATTTAACTAATTCTCAATTAAACTTCAATCTGTCAGATAGATTTTGATTAGCAGTCCACATCGAGCTCTGGCATCTAACCTCCCGTCTGGCTAAAATCAGGCTGATTCTCACCTGGATGCCTAAACCCGTATGCCTTTACTTTGGCGTGCATCCGCACATCTGCGTATTTTCACTCTTCCTCGCCTATAGGCTCATATCTCCATGCTTTAGCGATCTCCTGTCTACCCAAACTTCAGCCAACTCCCGCCAAGACGGCAAAATCTGCCACCCTCAGCCCTGTATCCCGATTCCGTCCGCTAATTTTATCCGTCTGACAAAAGCTCACCACCAAACAAAAACCTACCTGTCTAGCCCACAACAACCACATCTTATTTATTATGATTGGTTATTCAGGCAAGCAAACTAGTTCATCACCAAATGTCAGACCCTAACTATCTTCTACTCTAACTAAATTTATTTTAGTTTTACAAACCCACCTGTCTTACACTTGGCGTTCGCACAGCAATGGCTCATCTTCAAGGCTTACCAAACTCCCGTCTGACTAAAATCCGGTCAATTCCTGCACAAACGGCGAAATCCTTGACTTCTTTAATCGCTCAAACCTCCCTTTCGATTCAACCCCCAGCTAGACGAAAACATACCGGCCAAGCTCTTAACCCCATATCTTTTCTATTATAATTAGTTATTCAGACAATTAAGTTATTCTCTACTCAAATATTAAGTCTAACTGTTTCAGCCTATCCCTCACAAACTCCTTCTCCTAATTCATGTTCACAAAAACAGTTGTGCAAACCTTGCGCTTAAGGGAGCGGCTGTTGAGAAGACACATTTGTAAAAACAATTGTAGCGGCCGCGAAGTTTTGCACGGCTAAAGCCGCCTTAAGTAAGACTAAAACCGAATCCGGTCATACAACGGTTTCGGTTTTCTGCGAAAAGAGGGCTCATCACGTGTTCTTTTGCGTACATAAAAAAGTTGTGTAATTTTTAATATGGTTTATTAAAATAAGGGAATGCTGGTAAAAACAAAAAATAAGTAATATTTTTATTGCCATAACCCAATCGGCCAACACTTTTTCGTATTCTTCCCGCTTCGACCGCGATAAAGTGGTAGTACTTCACCGGCACAAGAAAAAAGGGCTTGACCGTGCTCTTTTTACCCAAAAACAATTCTAAAACTATCCTATATTAAGCAGATTTATTTAATTACTGGGTGCAGCCACTCATGGAACAATCGATTATTATGCTATCAAACCACTTGTCTGAGAAGAACCTGCCTAGCCAAACTTTAAACAATTAAAAGACAGCTGTCGTTTGGCTAAAATCTCGCCGATTCTTGACCAAACGGCGGAATCCGCCTGCCTCAGTCCTCGCATGCATCATGCGTTTTGTTATTTATCCTTCCTCCTCATTACGAGCTCATACATCCAAGCTTTTCAATATCTCGTCTGACAAGAACTTCCCAATTTCCCTCTGAACACCAATATTTTAGCCCAGTTTTAATAATAAGCTTTTGGAATTCTAGTTAAATGGCTGTGAAGACTCACTGGTGAAGTCCAGCTGCGACGCCGGCCAAGCCGTTTCAACATCAATAACCCTGTCTGACCAAAATCCAGTCAACTTCCTTCCAAACGGCAAAATCTACCGCCCTCAGCTCTGTATCCCGATTCCGTCCGTAGGCTCTATCCTTCTGACATCAAACCTTCCATCAAACAAAAACCCCTTAGCCAAGCCCCTAACCCTATACATTTCTTATCTTAATTAGTTATTCAGGCAATCCGGTTACTCATTGCCCCAATATCATACCTCTCCACCTTTAATTCTAACCTAAATCTGCACCGTCGACCTTGTTAAACCATAAACCGGTATCTTTAAGATGCTATTGTTTTATCTCTGGATTCTATTCTCAATCCACATCATAAATGGATCTTCCTCAGAAGCGCTACGCTGCCCCGTAATCGATCTTTCGGCAAGAAACATAATCATGGCTATTCTAAGTTGTTAAAAAAGTATTTTACTTTGAATTTCAACACAATATTACTATGCTAAACAAAATAATAATGCGCCAAGGAAAAGGAGTTACGGTTATAATACAATTATGATAGAGCGTTATTTTCTCGGTAGGAGAAATACTCATTGTTCCGGCTGACAATTATTGAATCAAAAAGCGTAATGCGCAATAATTTACAAAATTTTCTAAGTACAAATGTTGAGCGAATGTCGGCTTCTGAAGGGAAACTGTTACTCTCAAACGGTATTGAAGGATGGTTGTGGACAATAACTATTTTGATGTCTTTTTTACCAATCAGGCTTAACAAACAGGCAAATGAAATTTTTGTCGAGTAAATTGTATCAAACTTATAGTCAAGCACAGTATAGCCATCATTATATAATCCAAGAACAACACCAACCTCAAAAGGAAGCTTGGATGTTTTTCGGATTATGCTTAGCGATGCTACTTTATTAGGCGTCCATTCAATATACATTCTTTACCTCCTTTTTATGTTTGGAATTTAAAAAAACGTTTACTATCACAGGAAGCGATGCCAATTGCGTTTTGTATACAGTATTCTTTCCACATTAACGACTTTTGACTTCTCATCAATTGTGAAGAAAACTATATGGCTCTTTACTGACAGCTTATGATAGCCCATCATTGAAAGCCGCTTATCATTAACGTTAGGGTTTCTTTGTGGCATTAATATCAAACTTTTTAATGTTTCTTTTATTGCGTCCATCATATTTGCTGCACTAAGAGGTGCAAAGAGCCGGGCAGAAATATATCGGACAATATTACGCAAATCATTTTCGGCAGGTTCCGATACATCAATCCTATAATGTGCCATCAGATATTTCCTTCCTGATATTTTGCACAACATCTTCGAGCGGGCGCTTTCTCCCATTCTTCACAGCGGCTCTGCCTTCGTCTAACAAATGGTATAATTCGAGCTTACCGCTTAACATTTCATAAGTCTCAATGCTCATAACGGCCAAATCGCCCTGCCCATTTTTAGTAATAAAGACTGGTTCTCTGCTTTCATGACAGAATGCTGAGATTTCGTTATAGTTGTTTCTTAAATCTGTGCTAGATCTAATATTAGGCATCGGATTCACCTCCTTGATTAATCTAAAGATATTATCAACTTATTTCTTTAGATTGTCAAGGGTGAATAGCATAAAAAGCATTTAAAATATCGGATCATAAGTAGTCTGGATTTGTTTGAGATTTACAAACATAGAATATGATGGTAAACTATAAATCAGTGCAATTTATAAAACTTGAGTATATGAAATTCTTTATTAGAGTATAGAAACGGGAGGTTTGTTTGCAATGTTGAATACCACTTATGTTTTGTTATATATCATGATTATCTCGCCAATATTTTTAATTCTGCATATTATATTTTATGAAAGAACAATGTTATTTTTTTTATTATTAAGTGAAAAGATCTTTAGAGTACTCATAAAAAAAGATATGACACTAGGCGAGAATGCTTTTGTTAGTAAAGTTGCAGAGGAGTTCGACGTTCCGTATATTAAAAGAAAAATATCGCTTGAAAGAATGGAGCGAAGCATAAATAACCAGCAGAGGAAATTCCTTAAAAACCTCTGGAACAAGAGAGCGCTTGCTAGCCGGATAGGTGTTTGTGCTGTCCGGGAGAATTTCATTAAACACTCCGAGCGTGATGCCGAGTTTTTTCTTAAAGATTTTGAGATTTTTGCAGAAAATTCTTTGTCTTCCCTCGATTTCGACGAAAATGTAAAATTATGGTGTGAGACAACGGGTTGTCTTACCACTTCAGATGAAGTGCTTTATTTTATGTACATCGCAGAAATAATGAGCCGGAGTAACCTGCTTGCAACAAAACTGTTTAATATGAATATTGCAGGTCAGATGATTCTTTACGCATACAACATTATACAAGAAAAAGGATTTACGATTAAAAAGACAGGTTGACCAAAAAAGTAAGACGCTCGTGCAAAAAAGAGCTAATAGAATGATAACGGTGAGTTCTTTCATTAAAAAAATAATTTCCGCCAAACTCAAATATAAAGACTAAAAACAGGTCTTTTATTACGATATGCCCGGCCTAACTTAAGGGAAACATCTTCCGAAAAACCTATTACATTTAATATAGATATAGAACAGTGCAATCAAATCGGAAGACAAACGAAATGAGCATACTTGATCGCTTTATAATTTTAGGTGGTACAACTGATCATTGTATGGCTAAGTGAGTTTCGTTATTCCCGACTTTCGTATCGAAGTGCGAAAATAAAATATGCATATATTTTTGGCCTTTTGCTAATTTCGATTCAAACTTATGGTTTGAAAATGTACTTTTCCGTTTGGCTCAAAAAATCCGATTTTTTTGCCAATAGAGAAAAAAATAAGCAAAAAAGCTAAACTGAGCTTAAACTAACTTTCCGTTTGGTTTTTTTCAGGCTCCTTAAAAAAAGCATTTCTCGTTTGGCGATTTTCGTAAACCAAAGATTAAAAAATTAAAGCAATAATTCAAAATCAAAACGAAATTATTTTGCTTTGAACTCCGTATCATTTCTTGCTGACACTTATAACAAAATTAGCAAAAACATTAGAACGATAAAGTTTTTGCAGAATAGAGTAACTTATGCCCACAACATCGAACAGGAATATACCCTGAACAATCTTGTGAAAGATTCAATCTTTTAATAAGCCCGAAACAAAACTAAAAAAAATGTGTAAAGTCCTAAGATCATTGTGTATATATCTGATACTACATTAGATATGCCAAGAGCTAAGAAGTTCACAAGTTTTGACCTACAAGCTCAAGTGCAGACAAGTGGGTAATTGGCTTAAGGAGGGGGTAAAATTACAGAACACCGTAAATCTATGACGTCACCAAGAGTACTAATATTGTATCACCTGGTGATAGTTAGTTGTCCGGCTTTGACCAATTTTAAACTATTTATATTGCACAGAAGTTTCAAAATATTTATTTGTTTTTTCTGTCCTGTCTTATTAAGTAATAGGGAGACAAAGCGAAATGAAAGGAGGTCAGTATGATTAATCCTTATTGCTCAGAATTTTACAGTGAAGCGAGATTGCAAAATTACAAAAAATAAGTAAACAAAGGCGTATAAGCTCGTTCATAGTACGGATTTCCCCGCTATAATAGTTCCTAAAAAAGAATTCTATCAATGGCAGGAACAAGAAATACTTGAAACAAAAAGTTTTTCTTCTGTAGACAAAAAACCAATTGTTGAAATCAAAGTCGATATTAAGGGAAATATCGCGATTAAAATAAAGATAGGAGTGTAAGAATATAGCATGAATCAAAAAAAACTTCACATCTCCAGAGTTAGATATAGACTGCCGGATGTGACTTATAGTATTCAGGAGTTTGCAAGGTTACATCATAAAGATTTGCCGGGAATGAATGACTTTGTGCTAACGCAGGAACTTTACAAGACTAAGGAAGAGTTAATGAATATTGATGTTAATAATCAACCATGGTTGTTTGTTGCACCAGGGATTAGCGTTTCCGCTTTCGACTGGCTTTCAGAGCGACTTAGTCGAGTTCAAGCAGAGGACAGAAAAAGGCGATCTGCTTTTACTCAAATTAGAAAGTTTGTTTCGAGTTTATAATGTTACAAGGGATCGAAACAAGCTATATGTGATGAAGACGAGGAATCGCTATTTCAATAGCCCATTTCCTTTGCGCAAATAAATCTAGAGTCTGTAGGAAAGTCTGTACTATGTGTATCAATAGACTACAGCCTATTGAAACGCTCATTTTCCGTTTCACACGACTTGTTTTTTGCATTTTGAGACGTGCCATCGGGAAGTTTGACTTCATTGGGAAATTTGTTGTATAATGAGCCAAAATTAACTATTAAAAAGCCAAATAACCCCGCACTGACAAAAACAAAAGCAAGGAGCACAAAAAATGGCTGATAACAGAAAAGAGCAAGAGCGAGCCGAGCTTCACCGCACCATTTGGAGTATCGCAAACGATTTGCGAGGCAGCGTAGACGGCTGGGATTTCAAGCAATATGTCTTAGGCATATTGTTTTATCGTTATATATCAGAGAACCTTACCAGATACATCAATTCCGATGAATGGGCTGCCGGAGATACATCCTTTAGTTATGCCGATTTGACCGACGAGTCGGCCGAGCAAGCTCGTACAGATCTTGTTGAAACTAAAGGCTTTTTTATGCTGCCAAGCGAACTTTTTGAAAACGTGCGCAAACGGGCAGCGAGTGACGCAAACTTAAACGAAACGCTTGCAAGGGTGTTTAAAAATATCGAAGTATCGGCAAGAGCCTCTGACAATGAAGATAATTTCAAGGGCTTATTCGGCGATATAGATGTCAACAGCTTGCGGAAGAAAATCGATAGAGGTTTTTAGGGGTAATTTCCGTACGGGGGAATATGTCGGAAGTGTCTTTTAGATTTAATCGATTCTGGGGAACAAGTCGATATAATCAGTATAACGTGTTCATAACTTAAAGATAGTATTTTTGCTCACTCTAGCTGATTCAAATGGCTGATTTAATTTTGTTGTAGACATCGCATATAGCCGAAACGACATATTCCACTTCTTCAAAGGTGTTATACTTTCCATATGAAATGCGAATCGCCGACCTTGCTTGTTCTTCTGAAAGCCCCAATGCGAACAATACATGAGACGAGACATCTTTGCCGGAATTGCACGCGGAACTTGTAGAAACGCAAACACCTTTCATATCAAGAATGTTCGTTAGTGAATCGCCTGACACACCATCAAATCTGAGGTTTACCGTTCCCGGCAGACGGTTCTCTTCATCCCCGTTTATTCTAACGGAAGGAATGACCTTCTGAATTCCCCTCACAGTATTGTCAACCATTGTTTTCAACCGTGTTGCTGTGTTTTGCATTTCAGCCACACTTTCCTCAAGTGCATAACCTAATGCGACTATTCCAGCTACATTTTCTGTTCCGGCACGAGAACCGTGTTCTTGCTCTCCTCCGAATATCATCGCTGGTAGGTTTAGTCCTAAACGCTTATAAAGAAATCCCGTTCCTTTTGCACCGTTGAACTTATGGGCTGAAGCCGACAAAAAATCAACTTGAAGTTCGTTGACGTTTACTGGGATATGCCCAACAGCCTGGACAGCATCTGTATGAAAAAGAATACCTTTTTTGTAAAGATAGCAGCCTATTTCAGCGACCGGTTGAACGGTTCCTATCTCGTTATTTACTAGCATTATAGAAACGAGCTTCGTGTTTGGCTTGATTGCCTTCTTAACATCGACAAGCGAGACCCGTCCTTTTCTATCCACGGGTAGATAAGAAACTTCTATCCCTTTGTTTTCGAGTGCATGGCAAGCATTCAAAACGGAATGATGTTCAATTGACGAGGTAATAATGTGAATAATCTTGTTATCGTATAGATCCGAGATACCTCGCAATACCCAAGTATTCGCTTCGGATCCTCCAGAGGTAAAAGTAATTTCAGACGTTTCTGCACCGATAAAGGTTGCCACTTGCTGTCTGGCATTTTCAACGGCAAGTTTCGCTTTAGAGCCAAGTATATACTGACTGGAGGCATTACCGTACTGCTCTCGCAGGAAAGGGAGCATTTTTTCAAATGCTATGTCAGATATCTTTGTCGTAGCTGCATTGTCGGCGTAAATCACACGTTCACTCTTTTCAAAATAATTCACAGCCTTGAGCTTTGAACTCTTCGATCTTTACTAAAAGAAATTCAACATCTACTTCAAGATACTCAGCAAGACAGGCAAAACAGAAATAGGTCCTAGCATTTTTACTTAGCAATTTTTTCGTAAGACCTATCTCGTTTTTGTTTAGATTTTCTTTGCCGCATACATAACAATCTTTATCGTTCAACCGTTAAACCTCCTGCATTTCGTAATGAGATTTAACGCTAAACGAAGGTATGTCTTTTCCTCTGTATTCTTTATCAAGAACACCAAGTTGATATTTTATAGTGTCTCTCATTTTGCGTGCTCTGTCAAGACAATAGCGTTTAAACTCACGTACTGGAATGTCGCCTGGCTCATTTACGTTAGGGAAGAGTAACTTTAAGTAGGCTGTAGCAATTCTCTTCACTGCTTCGGTATCCCGAGTGTCTGCAGCTTCAGGGACTTCGATGAGTTCATCTACAACGGCACGGTAGCTCATATCATCACGAAGTTCATGGAGCACCGAACAGAAATACTCTGAATTTAGTGCCCATCCTGAAATTTTTAAGTCATCATTCATGCGAGGAATGTTCCAACCCTTAATAAAACCATGGAAACGCTCAATCAAGGCTGATTCATGGAATACAGCAGGCAACTCTTCAAACATATTACTATAACCATCAGCATCCATTGTTTCTTGCTTTATGTTTCCACAAAGGATAACGCCTGCGTATGCGATTCCCTCATAGTTTCCAACTGTAAAAACGCCGGATTCGAGGTACCCCTTGAGGGCGGCTCTCATCTCATCCACATCGGTGAATGAGATTGTTTGCACCTCGTCAAGCGTTATAAAGTCATTGCCTGAAACAAGACCTTCAGTACGTTTTGAGATGTCGTAGAACATCTTTGCACGGCTCATAACACCACCGCTTGAAAGCCATCCGAATCGACTTATGCGACCAAACATATAGGATTTGCCTGTTCCCTTGGGAGCAAGTTCAATCAGGTTCAGTCGTTTTTCTACGAATGGAAGCAGTCGAGTCAGCATTGTAAGTTTCTTTTCTTCATTGCCGAGATAGCCTCCCGCATTATAATCCACCGCACCTAATAAAACATCAATCCATTCTGACGTACTGAACTCCCTACGGGCATCTTTGTAGTACTCAATATCAATCGTGTATGGGCAGAAGGACTTGAAAGAAGTCAGTTTAATTTTCCCTCTGTTTGTGCTTTTTGCTTTGTTCCGAGAAAAGTCCGAAGAGTAATCGTCTTGAGGCCTGTAACCAATTTCCACCATGCCCCAAGTCTCTCGACCGCGAACCAAATCAGTTTTACATGAATCCCACACAAGATCCTCAATGATGGTGTCTTTGCTTAGCAGTCCAAAATCAGGAAGAGCAAAAGATACCTCACCTGTCTTTATATCAATGTCTACTGAGACCTTAGCAAGAAATTTCACTCGTTCGTTTTCGATGATTACTTTGTTTTTAATAGCTGTCCAGTCATCTTTACGTGGTAAATAGGTTCGCACGAATCGAACTAGCTCTTCAGGATTAAATACACCATTTTCATCTTCAAACTTCTTCAGAAGCCAGTCGCGCATAAATGATGGAAGGCTTAATGCGGAAAAAAAGTTACTCTTTTTAAGGTCTTTGTATACTACCATATCGTCAAAGCAGTTTCTCAACTTATCAATCATCAGAATTACCTCCTAAAATTGAACGTCAAAATCATTGTTGATTTTGCCACTCTTACCTTGTGCTTTAATCAGTATTTTTCCGACTAAATCATCTCCCTCATATACGTCAGCGGGATATTCACCTGTGCGTTGTATATCAGGCAGTGCTACCTTGTAGTGGTTGTCGTCTAGTTTAGTCGCGGGATAACGTTTGCCTTTTAATAGGACGAAAGCGTTCTTCAATGCTGTACAAGAGAACAGTGTAATTACAGTTCCAGTACGAAAATCAACTGCTACGCTCTTTTCTACTAGTGAAATGGTTATGCTGCCGTTCTTCAAGGTTAACTCTATTATTGGGACAACGACCTCTTCAAGAGAAGCTCCGCCATGGACCTCGACATTGGCTGCGCGACTTCCCTTAAACCTCCCATAGTCCGCAAGAACAAGATATCCATTTTCTTGAGCAGCAAAAGGCAGATCATATGGTTCAAACAATTTGCAGCATCGACCAGAATGCTCGCCTTTTGTGTCAGTTTCATACTTTTCCTCTTTACGGCGTAAAACAGCAAGACGGCTTGCTCCGTGGTCGCTGACTATAAAGAAACGCTTGTAGTGCCTTAAGGCAAGTTCAGTAGCAGCTTTATCTACCACTTTTACAATTATGTCAAGCTCCTTTGCTAGGTGGATAGGAAATTCGTTGTTCTGATAGTTATAGCCGCTTGTGTCGCTATGCTTTACTACATCAAGTTCATCACTTTTTTCTTTTCTGCTTCCATTCCAGTTATCAAAGAATTCACGATTAACGGATGTTATCGTAGGAAGCTCTGCACGAGCGATCTTTATGGAAATAGACAAGCCACGGACACGAACCAAGTCAGAAATGAAAGCCAAATACTCAACACCAAGCGCATCAAGCCAAAATAGATAGGAATCCTCTTTTTTCAGTTCATCGATAATTTCATTCCTAGCTGGTAAACGGTTAAATCTTCGGTTCTGAGCCAAATTTTCGACTTTTACTAAAAAATCATCTTCGAGTCGGTTAGTAACCTTCTGACGTTTATACGACTCGAAGTAATCAGTAAGTAAAGTTGACAATTCACCGCAGTTAAACACATACTGGTTTAAGTAAGCTGACAGGGCAGGATATACTATAGCAAGTTGCGAATGAATCCCGTTTGTAGCTGTCCAAGCAATTATTTCTTCGCGTTCAATCTTGGTATTGTCAGTTAATCTGTAGATGCTTTCTTTCGCGTTTTTTCGATTGTTAACAACGAAATCAGCTATATCTGATTCAGGAAATCTTATTACAAGCATTTTCCTTTCCAAATAAAATGCATTGAAGTGTTTGTCCGTGGGGGACACGTCTATAATCGCATTCAACACATTAAACTTGAAGGCATCAAATTGACTTGTTTTTTCTAATACAAAACGCAAGTAGCAGTTTGGCATCGTGGGAATATTTGTTTTTAGTGCAAGAAAGTATAACCAATTTCTGTATTCGATTCCAGTAAATCGGCCATAAAAATTTGCTTCAAGACCGTCGCCAAAGGCATGTTGTTCAAGAACTTCTTCAAATGATCCATTTTTTTGATTAATTTCAGTAAGCAATTGCGCCCATTGTTTTTCGTTGCCGCATAAACGAGGTAAGTTAAAACTGGGGCAGGTAAAGCGAATACCTTCATAAGCATCGCGTATCTTATGGACTGCGAATAAGGCATTATCAATATTAACTGCTGTGGTAACTATGATATTTCCACACTCCCCATTTTCAAGCCTTATAAGCAGAGTCTTCATTCCTGAAGTAGCAGATAAACCAATTTTAGGTGGGGCGTATGTGATAGATATATCACATATGGCTTTATTTACAGTGCTAAAACGGCGTTCATCAAAACGTAGATCGGCTTGAAGACTTTTTGCTTGCGGGGTCACTCCGCGCAGAAGTAAAACTGATTTAGCCGTTCCAAGATTCAACTCTTTTAATTGCAATAAGACACTTGCAGCTTCGTCGTTTCCTCGAAGAGCGAGGTACTCGCCTAGTCCGATAACAGCCAGCTTCTTGACATTTGCGTTTACATCAGCCGTTTTAAGATGTTCTATCAACTTGTCAATGTCAGGTAACTTATCATCATTTTGGCAATAGTCACTGATTCTAACGATGTTAAGGCCCAATTCGGACAATTTTTCCTTAATATCACGATACTCGTCGTCACCAATGAAAAGGAAATAGGGTGTTCTTACGTTGGAGGACAAATATTTGCTAACCTTATCAATTGACATATCAAATCCCTCCACTAGTAATTATCTCAATCCCAACAGTCATATTCTCCTTAACAAGGCGCTTCAGATACAGTTTAAGCTGAGCGTCATCCATTCGGTCGATTTTGGACACAGCTTTATCGCTGCCACCTGCGTTATACTCAGCTTCAGCGAGCTGCTTGACTTTGTTTTCTACACTCGGGTTTCCGCGCCAGTTATAAGTGTCAACAGCTAAGCGTTCAAGGATATCACGGAGTTTGTCGGGGTTTGGAAGCAAGGAGCGGTAAGTGCCTATTACTCCTTTCATGAATGCATCATTGCGCTTGTCCCCATCCAATAATGTCTCAAATAGGCTCGTTGATTCAAGATAAGCTATTGCGGCTTTGATTTCTGCATCAGTCGCCCAACTTTTATTCAATGTTTCAAACGTCTTTTTAGCTGTCTCAAACTCTTTTTCACCTACACAGCATAGGATAGGGGTTCTGTATCGGCTCGACCACTCAAAGGGGTTCTTTGTACCGGTCTTGTCTTTCCATAACTCGAATAATTGCGTCTTTAATTGGTTTTTCCTGAAGTCTTCTACAGCTGTTTTAACTTTTGCATTGCTGTCTGTCTTTGAGAGTTCAAACATACCCGTTGGCAATTTGCTTTTTATCTCCCTGATTTCCGAATCCCTCAAGTCTTCTAGATAAGGAGCATACACCTCGGCAAATATGGCTTTGGTATTATTCAGCAAGTAGTGGATATCACTGACATGTGAGGCTAACTCCACGCAGAAAATTTTCAGCTGATCAGGAAGCACGTCAGATTGCTGGTAGATTTTCATTAGTGTATCGAGGACTTTAGTGAGATGTGGAAATTTCACTCTCAAAACCTCGCAGGAAATCCCTATAAATTTTAGCCTTTCACGCCACTCCTTAAACGCCGCCAAACGCGAATGAGCTGCAGAACCGAGCAAGTTATTGCTCTCTTTTACAATTCCATAGTCAATCAGAAGCTTACGAATTTCATCTTCGCCGGTCTGTTTATCCCACAAACATGAATACTTCACAGTAAACAAATCTCTGATATCTGAAAGCAGCGTACTGAATGCTCCGATTTCGTCCGCTAACGATAGGATTTTACCACTCTCAAAAGTTTCAAGGAACTTGTACATTCCTTTTTGACAGTTTTCACTCGTCAGCAATATTGCAAGGTTATCTGCGAGTTTGTTTTTTACAATTGTGATTTTACCGATTTCAACGGCCTTTTTGTGTGCTTCATTCCCTTCTTTTTGAACGAGTTCAATGTACTTCTGTAGTACATCAAAAACACTGTTATCGTCAACTTCAGCAAGACACCAAACGGGTAAGCCAAGCCCGCGCATTTTTGTGGCAATGGCAGTAGCTGCTTGACTTGCTGAAGAGCATGTATTTGGAGTAATACCCCATGCTTTTTCGGTAAGTTCATAAAAAGCCATTTCCTCGGGTGTCATCTTGACTATATATGTAGGCTTAGGATTTTTAGTAACATAGTTGCCGAGCATTTCTTTCAGTTTTTCTGGCACCATTACGTCGTGGCCACCTGTTTGGTCGCTGTAACGGTAAGGTTCGCTTCCATATTCCTTTAGAAGAAATCCTGCGAGGAATGTCGATAGATTACACGGTGCAAAACCGTACTTTTTTTCAAGAAAATCGTATACTTCACCTATAGAAATTTGTCCATCGCAGTTAAATGCATTTTCGATGAGTTTGTCGACTTCAATCTTTATTTTGGAAATAGGAAGTGAGACTAAATTGGGGTTTTTCCAATACTCATGAGTCTGCCAAACAGATGACAGAATGTGCTTTTCAATACCTACGACAACACCGCTAGTATTTTGTATAATGCCGCTTTTTGCTGCAGCAGCCGCATTTGTAAGTTTGAGCTGGTTTTCCGTCAGGTTCTTTGTAAAATCAAACACATGTTGGAAACGATCGGTCACTATTGACTGAAGGGTGCTTGCTACGCCCTGAGCGTTTCCAAGTTTCTCACCTTCTTGTTTTGCGTAAGTATACACGATAAACTGGCCGTTATAAATACGGTTCTTCCAGTCATGGTACAAAACATTACGTGCTTTATCGGTATTCTCTCTTGATGCTGTATTATTATTACCATTGTAGTACATAGCCATTGCAGAAAAATCTACATACTGCCCAAATGCTTCCGTGCCTAAAGGGGTGGAGAGCGCGTCAATGAATACGATATTCTTGTACTGTTCGTCGGCAACCGCAGTCTTTAGAGTTTTACGAAAAGTAGCAGCTTCAGCATCGTCTTTTGCAAATGCAATGACAGCTTGAAAATGCCAATCGATTGGCTTGTCACGGAGGATATTTATTGTGCGCGTAAAATCAGCGGCTGTTACAGGAGTTATTTTCCCAGTGTTCGGCTCGCATTCAAAACGTAAGCGAAGCGCTGGAGATAAAGATAGTGCGGTAGCAAGCTCACCATCCATTACCAGTTTAGCGGTGGTGCAGTTTTGGAGAACTTCTTTCTTGTATTTGTCAATTTTCGTTTGGTCACCTGCAAGCACAGCGGCAGCATAAACATTTCGTCCTCCACTTATCGGGTAAGAAATGAGAATTCCCTTTTCCTTTAGCCCTTTTGCTATGTTCTTACAAGATACGTCCAAGCCAGAAGTTATACCCTCGAATACATAGCTTAGATTTTGCTCAGTCGCTTTAAACAGGTCAATTGTACCACCTAAGCGTTGGTCTATCGCTTGCATTATGAGAATCGCCTTGAGGACAGCTTTTTCATTCTCCCTCAAATTCTGCTGCTGTTGGAATGTATCTAGAATAAGCCTAATATCAGAGGTTAGATGGTCCCTGCCCTTTTCGTAGAAAAAGTTCCACAGCATATCTACTGTGAGGAGTGGGTGATCATCCAAGGGTCCAGTATTTTCGATGAACCATTGGAACGCCTTTACTTCGTCCGTATTAGATGATTTTATAAAATCGAACATGCTTCGTTGATTGGACTTAAAAGCAGAGGCGATATTCTTCAGTATTAATGCTGCCATAGGGTGCAGTGGCATAATGTCTTTCATAACCTGTGGTTCGGAAATTTTCGTCACGTTAATAACCGCCGAGCGCGATGAACTGACCCTATCGTATAGGTCATCAGCCATTACATCCCAAACACCGGTTGCTTTTGCTGCCGGCTTTACGTTGAAGGCGTGACCAATGAGGTTAAATGCGATGTTATCTGGCAGAGCGATTTGAACAGATGTAAAACGATCCCGCACTTTTGTCCACGTCGTGTCGGCTACAGTAAACAGTTGCCCCGATTCATGTGTTACCGCAATGAAGTAGAATGGCTTTAGGTTGACGAGTTCAACGATCTTTTGAAAATCAGAAAGGCTCTCACGATTGTTTTTGAAGTAGTCCGAGAACTCATCCCAGATAAATATGATTTTTACGTTATTGTGGTCGATAATATCCGTCAACCAAGCAAGGAGCCTGTCTGCATCGATACTTAATGCAGTGATACCCTCCTTGTCAGCAAGGCGGAAAAGGTTGTCCATTAACTTCTTGACCTCGCTACCTTTACGAAGTGCATTCAGCACCTCATCCGCTGTTGACTGGGAAAATAGTGCAGAATATTCGGTTTGTAATAAATTATCAAGCCAATGTTTGTTGTTAGGCTTGTCAATCCAACTGATAACACTTTCTTTTAAGGTATTTTCGCCTGTATAGAGATTCTTCTCTTTGAGTGCGACTTTGAGGCTGTCCTGTATGGCAAGGAAAAGGTCACGTGGCGAGCCGATACTACCAGAAGCATATCGGTGAGCAGTCACAATGCCTTTTTGCTTGTGTCCTAAGAATTTTTCAAGTAAGTCGGATTTCTTTTTAAGAGGTTCATACCTATTCCAATAATCACGAAGTTCATCTTCTGGCACTTCGAGAATTTTCTTCAGTGCATAGGCACACTGCGATTTTCCCGTACCGTATGCACCTTCAATCCAAAGGGAACGTTTCTCTTTTCGGGAAAGCACTTGCTCCATACTGGTCAACATATCTATGAAGGTCTGATGCGGATAAGTCCGTGTCCAAAAGTCAGGACTAGCTGCTGCAATGGATGAGTCGTTTATCTGTGGAAAATACTCTTCGTCAATATCGAAATATTCGCGGTATTTGTTGGGCATATGTATTCCCCCCCTTAAACAATTCTATTACATCTGAAGAAGTTTTGGCTTCTGAAAGCGTAATTTTCTCAAGGTCGTGAGTAAAAGATGCAGTTATGAATTCAGGGAATTTTGCGGATAAACCGAGTAACAGCGGTATCATATCATCACGGTCAAGCCCGAATATTCGAGTTGGACTTACCCCATCACGGTCTATACTATCATTGAGAAGCGTTGCAAGCGTGAATTCTTTGAAATCATTGCACTTCTCTGCGAACTTAAACAGTCCAAATAGCACAACTAGCGGGTCTTTTACAGAGCACTTTGAGCGGACAAGATCACCATCTTCTGTAACATAACCGAAATGAAGCACTTTACCGAGTGGAGTCTCAGTTAAACGTTTGAAAGCGTTAATAATGCTTGAGATATTATCTTTACTTTGACCATTAGCGCTAAGATTATCTTCTAATTCACTTCGTCTAAATGCTCTACCAATATCCATTTGCCGCACATACCAATTAAACTGAGGGTTATTGGTAACAAGATTGATGAGCATTAGTCCTAGAAAAGTTTCCGTATCCCAACTTAGAAAAGTTCCCAATCCAGCAAATGTTGTTGCCTCATTCTTTTCTACTAGTCCAGCATCTTTAAGAAAACGCTTATAAAAAGGCTTCTGAAGTCTTCCTAAAGTATTGTTCTCAAGGAAATCAGTTTGTCGTTCAAAGAACTCCTTGAGCCATTCAGTTTTTGGCGCATGATTGCTAAAAGTATTGAGTGATTTCATTTTGCTATCCTCCACATTTGGTATTCTAAGTGAGTGGTAGGCTAAACAACCTACTTCCATTGAATGACAATCAAAGCAGTGTTTGCAATTGTTAATTTGTAAACTTTCAGCAAAGGAGATGCAACCGTTTTTACAAATTGCTTGACAAGTTTTGCAAACTGCACAGTATGCAGCTTTTCTAAATGTATAACGGAACAATTTGCCGAACAATAGGTTTTCTTTTGAAGTTTTTTCGTGCAATTTAACAGTGTAACCATTGATATTTGGCTTACAATTGAATTCGAAAGGTTGACCTTTAAAAACAATGGTGTATTTATTCTCGTTTTCTTCTAAGTCTCCAAGAATTTTAATCCACTTTTTCCAATCTGTTTTTGAAGATATAACGTCTATTATAATCTCGCCATTCTTAATAGTCTCTGAGTATATTTTCTTGTTATCCGAAAGGAACTGTCCATTTTTCCTCGCATTCCAACCACCGCTCGTGAGATAATTTTCAGGTGTGATAAAAGTCCGAGCATTGCTTTTTTGTATGCGTGACAAGAACACTTCAGATTCTCGTGGATAATTCACATGCTCAATAAAACTTGCCTTGCCCCCACCCATAGGGCAACAAATGCAACCCACTCTCGAGCTACCTTTCTTATAAGCATTATTTATTATGATATCATTTGCATATATGTAAAGCCATATCTCTGCAGAAGTCCACTCAAGGATAGAGTTATGGCTGTATTGTCCTTTTTGTTTTTTTCCGTAGTTCTCATACTCGTATTCGGCACGAGTCGCACTCTCATGTGCGCGCACGCCGACAAAAGCTAAACCTGTGTAATCGTCCTTGCCCGTTATCTCGCGAAGTTTTAAAGTCTGCGGTGTGCTTTTATGTACGCTGCAACACCAACGGAGCACTCTCGACGGAGGGCCAAATAACTGCCACGATTGCTTCGGCTCAAAGTGCGATTTTGAAATGTAGAACGGGATTTGCTCTTGTTCACAGAACTCGTGAGTCTTATTTACTGCTTCGTAGGTGTCTGGGAATTCCATCCCAGTATCACCGAACACGACTACAAAACTACCCTTTGGAAGTGCCTTGTTCACAAGGTCAAGCAAAACAGCACTATCTTTGCCGCCGGAAAATGCTACGTGAAAAAGATCAAGTTTGCCCTTATATTTTTCATAGATAGCTAGTATCTTTTTAACCGTAGTCTGTTCGATGATTTCTAGCATTTCTCGATTTGCCTTCACCATAGATGGAACGTCGACGGGACGTAGAGCATTTCCATTTAGCTCGGGCAACACACAATTACCGTTTTCATCCGTCGAAATGACTATTTCCGGTGCAGTACACAAGTTGCCGCCTTTCAGTTTGGCAACGCAAACACCGCGGTACCAATAGGTGTTTGCCTCTGCCCACAAATAAGGCAATTCGGTTTGCTTATCATATCTCCAGTATTTATCAAATCCCAAAACATCAAGTTCTGCAGCATAAACAGGGCGTGGTTCCTTAGAGAAGCCTGTAGGTGTAGAATTTAGCAGGATTCCACCTGTATTACGGTCGTGTATAAATGAATAAATAGCTAATTCCTCATTTCTCTTATTGCTTTAGCTCTTTCTATCAATTCGTTTGTTTTGGAATAAGAACGCTTACCAATATAACCTCTATCATATAAAAATTCAGCGACATTAGTTTTTTCCAGTTCCGCATCTGACGCAGCAACGGCATCTGCCATTATTTCGATATAAGAAAGGCTACAGCTGTTGCGAACAATTGTGCCTGTGTTCCGAGAGTTAACCGCCAAAACTTCAAAATGAAATCTGCTGCTGAATTTACGGCAGAAGCTTTCGAGCAAAAACAGATTCCAGACCTGCCCGCAGTGGGGGAAGGCAGCAAACGTCGTAACTCCCTTTAGTGGAAGGTAATCACCTGTAACGAAAAGATCGAGAACATCGTCAATTCTGTTGATGTCGAAACGGACATATCTCTCAGCGGCAAAGGTGTCATAAGCAGTTCTTACCAAGACTGCATAGCCTGCTTCCATTGGTATCCAGCGGTGTGTTTCTCCTGTCAAATCACGTTCATAGTCAAGCAAGTCCTGTAGGGAGCATCTATCAATCGTGCGGCAATGTTCTTTCATTATGGTCAATGCATCGAGAGTATCTCCCTTTCGGGTTACGATTTTGCCGCGTTTATCATATTTATCGGAAAGAACAATCGCAAACACAGCGTTATGAATTGCTGTTTGCGTCAACTCAAAATTGCGCACTTCAATCTCTCCAAGAGGCACATCGCATATTGAAGCATATCCGAATGATTGGCAGGTATTAGCGACATAATTAGCTATATCGGTTTGCTCCTCATCGGAGATATCAACATTCCCTATATGGGTGTAGACTGTAGTGGAGTTCCAAATAAAGTCTCCATTTTGAGCTAACACATATTTTATTTTATCAAGAGGTATGTACGGTAAACGTTCAGAAATCTGCTCGTAGTTCAGAAGGGTATTTCCGTTCCAGACACGCATAATTTCGTTTCTGATAATAGCAAGCTCTGTCTCTTTATTTCTCATAATAGAGAAATAATTAGCTTTGTGTTGATATGATGGAAAGAGTTTTTTCAAGATTCCTATAAGCATATCCTCTGAGATTACACTGCTGGCAATTAGCCAGTTTTCGTGTCGATTATATACGGGAGTGTAATAAAAAATATCCGTACCACTCTCGACTGCCTGCTCAATCTCTTTTTGAATTTTATTCTCGGTTTCTTTCCTGACAACAAAAACCTTTCCTTCAAATAAGGTTCCACAAGATAATATAGCCTTTTTTAATTCCTCATCGGAGAGTTGAAAGCTCTCGGCTGAGCTCTCATCGGCGAAGTTACGGAATCGCATTATTTCAATGGGAGAATCCACCCTAAATCCATTTGGAAAATGAGTCAAAAGCACACCTGTCACCGCCTCTAAAACTTTAGGTTCAAACACAGCTTGATTCACAGCGTGAGCGTAGAGTGGCTTTTTGCCATTTTCAACATGTTTGATGGGAGAAGCATCCTTCGGTATGTAGCTTATTGATACATCTTTTAATGCCACACCGCAATGCTGACACAGCTTTCCAATTAATAACACTATGGTCGGCGTATCATAAGTGGTAGATATCCATTTACCATTTGAGAGAAGAGTACTGGCACCGACATCCGCTTTGTTAGGCATAAAAAAAACTTTATTGCCATATATTGGCTTTCTGCTAAGAACATCGAGGTGGGGATTTTTATCTTCTATGAATCGCTCAGTGATTAAAACTAACAAACGCGCCCAGCTTTGCTTATCAAGTACGATAGCTCGTCCTTTTATCAAACAGTTTATTGGGCGTGTTTTTTCACAAAGCTCTGTATTATTAAAGTCAACAAGAAATGTCATGCCATTACTTTTCTCTGTAGGGGAGAGTACAGTTAAATCTTGTAATACCGATGTCTTCGTGTATTCAGCAACGGTCAATTCATCCGATAAAACCCGTACGTTTTCATATGACTTGTCTTTTAGAAACTCTGAGTATAATTGCCCGGCTGTCAGGAAAACCTTGTATGCATTTCTATCGGTTATGCGTAACAACCAGTCGTTTAGTAATCTGTTGTACACTCCTTGGAATTCGGAGTGTTGTGAAAAATTCCATAAGCCGACCACGCATATCTTCTTTCGAAGAACATATTGCGAAATACTATCAATGCAATTTGCCAAAACCTCAGGGGTATAATATTGAAGCTGCTTTTTCGAAAGCCAAACAAGAAAAGTATCTCTCAATGAAACAGATGACGAGCAAGCATGCTGATTGACATGTACGTCGTCATTGTAAAAGTTGCCATTATATGCCATTCGTTTGTGCCACCTTCTTCAAACTGAAATAACAATTATTACATAATTTCTTGTTGCTACGATGCTTTTCTTCGTTTCTTAGGTATTGGCATTTTTTGAATTTTCCGGTAGTATTTCAATGATGTCGCTACTGTCACAATTCATTGCTGTGCATATTTTCTGTAATATCTCGGTATTTACATTCTCATTTTTCCCAAGTTTAGTTACGGTGGCCGAACTGATGCCGGAAATTCTTTGTAGGTCTTTTTTTTTCATATCTTTGTCAATTAAAAGTTTCCAGAGTTTTTTATAGCTGATAGCCATTGTAGTTACCTCTCAAAATAGGGTATACAAACCGAATGTTAGTATATCATTGAAAAACATCTAAATCAAATGTTTTCTTTACAAACACTTGATTTTAAATTATTATGTTTTGAATTCGTCTATAAAGCATATATTAACTTCATTGATTATTTTGGTTATTACCTCGCGATAGAGTGGTCAACATTGTAATAAACATCTGAATGTATTGATGTATGTGGAGGGGCTGACATGACTCGTATTCTTTCTTTCTAAAGAAGACATTACAAATCGTTTCTGTAGCGAGCTATTTGCTGCCGTAGCTGGTTACCTGGAACAAAACCATAGTAGTCTGAATGCTTATATGAGACGGGTATGTAATGTTGACAGTGCTGATCTGCCAGATGTTAACATCAAATACATTTTCATTGACAACCACCCAGAGATGAAAATTGCTTTCGATATCTTATTGGAAGCCGATTTCGAGGTATCGGAAGAAACAGGCATCATTACTGATTTGATGAAAAGACACAATGGTCCAAAATTTCGTGTGTTGGTGACCTCACCCGTAACCTTGAAGACTTTTATATTACAGCAACTGACGAATACAATAGCAAAAGTAAACTGGTAAGTCCAATGTCGAATTCGCTTGTCCAATCATTAGCAGCAAACAGCTTGAGTAGTCGCTAAAGATATCCTCGAAAGATATTATCAAAAAGCCCTGTATAGACTAAAGGTGGTCGTTCTCGCTGCTCTTACTGAACGTGTGGATCTCATAATTCATCTAAGGCATATCACTTAACAACCGATTTTCAACAATGATTTTGCGGCATTGTGATTAATCACAACGTGACTTTGGGAAACTTGATTTAACCGAGAATTAGTTATATTATAAACCAGAACTGGTTAAAAAAAAGATGAATGCCCCTGTACTGATAAATATACTAGCAATAGTATCAAATTCGGATTTCGCCACCTGTTTCTGTTTTTACCGTCTGGCAAAGTCTGATCTGATTCTTTACTGGATTTTAAGCGAAACTCTTATCTTTCGGCATTATGGGAACGGCATAAGCATAAGTGATTGGTTGTACGGTTGATACAAAGAAAACTGCGGAATTATTTGTTATTTTAATGAAACAGCAATAATGGGTTATACTGATTCTATCAAAAGTATTTTTTAATAATTACTCCGTATAGTTGAAATAATGGTGACAATATGCTAAAATTAAAATCATTGGAGGTATCCCTATGAAACACTATGAAGAACTGCTGGATAAAGGCTGCTTTACATGGGAGGATGTCTGTAATATAGTGAAAAATCCGAACACGGCCAGCAATCTTATACAAAACTATTTAAAGAAGGGGTATATAAAAAGCGTCAAGCGCAATCTATATGTCGCTATCAACATAGCGGACAACATGCCCGTCATCAGCCGCTTTATCATAGCGAGCCATATAACGCCAAGATCCTATGTATCTCATCACTCGGCATTCTCATATTATGGGTATACCAATCAGGTTTTTTATGATGTGTATGTATCTTCTGCTTCAAAATTCAATTCGTTTGAGTTTGACGGCTTTACCTATCGGTATGTGATGTCTAGGATAGATGAGGGCGTAAACAAGATAGCGGATGGCGCTGTCGTAACCGACCTTGAACGTACTGTAATAGACAGCATCAATGATTTTGAGAAGATAGGTGGTCTGGAAGAACTGCTGCGCTGTCTTTCCATGATATCGTATGCCGATGAAACCAAGTTATTAAGGTATCTGGAATGTTATGGAAAGCAATTCTTGTATCAAAAGACCGGTTTTCTGTTAGAGCATTTCAAAGACAGCATGAAAATCAGCGATGGATTTTTTGAACAATCCGCATTTCATCTTAAGAAAAGCATTCGGTATCTATACCGTGGATTGAACAACGATGCAAAGTATGATAAACGTTGGCAACTTTATGTGCCCCGCAATTTGCTTTCCATCGTGTCTGAAGGAGGAAATGAATTTGCCTGATTATGATAAGCGAAAGCTCGGAAAACAAGCGCAGGAGCTTGGTTTCGTGCGTGACGCGCTGGAAAAAGTTTACCGTTTAGCGGAAATTTTGAAATACTTGAATATCGACCCATTGCTGAAAAACACGCTTGCTCTCAAAGGCGGAACGGCTATCAATCTAACGATTTTTAATTTGCCGAGAATGTCGATTGACCTTGATCTGGATTATATTAATAACGGCACAAAGGAGGAAATGCTGGCTGAGCGCAGCCGCATATCCAACAGCATTACAAGATATATGATGGCAAACGGCTACGAGCTCAGTCCAAAATCAAAAATGCCGCACAGCTTGGATTCCTTTGTGTTTTCTTATACCAATGCTGCTGGTATGAAAGATAATATCAAAGTGGAAATCAACTATTCGCTTCGTGCTCATGTATTGTCGACTGAAATCAGAACAGTCAATACGCTCGGTTTGTTCGATGAAATGGCGGTACATTCGTTGGCGGCATTGGAGATATTCGGAAGCAAGATTTCGGCTCTGCTTACAAGAACTGCGGCAAGAGATCTGTATGACCTCAATAATATGATTTACTTCGGGTTGTTTGATGAAAGTGAATTGCCAATGCTTAGAAAGTGTGCAGTCTTTTACAACGTAATTAGCGGCGAACAGGCTTCCACGGACTTTCGGTTTGACAAATTGGACAGCCTGACAGCCTATAAAATCAAAACAGATTTACTGCCGGTGATTCGCAGAACGGAGCATTTTGATTTGTCATCTGCCCAGAAGCGGGTACGGGATTTTCTTTCTCACCTATTGCGTCTTGACGAAAGAGAAACTGGTTTTTTACGGGCATTCGCCCAGAAGGAATACCAGCCCGATTTGCTGTTTGACGATATGGAAATATTGGAGCGAATCAGTAATCACCCGATGGTATTATGGAAAATGAGAAATTAATTGAGTGAACCTGCCCTTTAAAGGATATAATTTACATCAACATCATTAGTGAAGACCATAGCGAAATAAGTTGATTTTTTCTGTACTTGTTTGACCGGAACATTTAATGAGCTGATCCCACTATTAAGGTTTTAGTAGAACTTGATCTATGAAAGATATACAAGAACAATATATTATAAACACTAAGGGCAATAGAACAGCGGTAATTCTTTCGCTCAGCGGTACGAGAAGTTGATGGTAGAACTTTACGACTTGGTAGCTGTAACTGAACACGGGAGGAAGAGTCGCTCAGCCTTGAAGAGATGAAGCGGCGATTACTAAGAGACTGAACAACCCATAAACAACGAATGCCACCAAAATGTTAAATATGTTAAATTGGTCAGCTGTACAAAAAAAGCATGGCTTGTGCACACGCACAAATGTCAACTTTATGGTTTGCAAACATTTTGCAAACGGAGCAATCATAAAAAGGCAATAAAAAACAGTGTTAACTAAAAAGTTGAACCTCAAAAAAGCTTGATAAATAAGGGTATTCGGTGTTAGACAATGTTAAATAAAACATAAAGCCCCTGCCTTACAAGCAGGGGGTCGTAGGTTCGAGCCCTACTGTGCCCACCACAATATCAAGGTAAATTGACCTTGATATTTTTTTATGTGTGCCCGACATGGGCGATAACTTGGCGGTGAAAGTCCGCTACACGCTTGGTAGTAGGAAGTGTTAGCCAAATGCAATAGTGTACGTCGTGAGACGAAATCTGAAAGAAGCAAGAGGTAAACTCTCGGTCTGTTGTGCTGCAGACTAAAGCCTAAAAGAATATCATAATCTGGCTGTATGCCATTGCCCGATCCCTTGATGGCTGCGTCCACTTTTTTGTGATTTCCTTAGCCGAAAGAAATACCACTTTCCGTATTATGATCCACTTAATCAGTAGTTATCTTTTCTCTGATTTCTCCTACCAATTGGTACAATGTAGTTGTCGAAACCATTTTTGACGGTTTTAGAATTCCGTCGTTAAGCTTTGCTTTATGATTCTGCTTTGCTATTTTTATAGCTGTTTTCTCATCGCCAAACTGACTTAGCTTATTATAAATTTCAGCATCTGATTTTTCGTAAACGCTGGCAGTAATTGCCCGAAATCTATTCTTGAATTTATCACAGCATTCGGTAGATTCTATGCAGGTCGGTGGTATATCGAAATAGGAATAAAACCATATTTCGATACAAGGATTTGACCATCCAACGTTAATATCATTTTTTTCTGCAGCCAGAATAATTTCATCAAAGCATGCTATCTGATCGCAGTCAAGTATGATCCACGGAATGCGATATTGTGGTTCTTTGGAAATGAGTTCCCTGCATTTTTGTACCAAATCGACCGTACGAGCCCTTTCTACTTTGATTATTAGCCTGTCTTTCAGATGTTCCGGGATAGTCTCACGCAATCCTTCGAAATAATTTCTTTCGGTTTCCTGCGTATCCGTTACAATTAAGTAATATCCAAGCGTAGGCACACGGGTGGATAATTTTTTACTTCTATCTCTTCTTGTGCCTTTGCGTTCTTTACTCCCCATAATTCTAGTCCTCCTTAAACATATCCAGCGTTTTTAAGGAAGGAATAGCACCATACTTGCCTATTAGATAATTCTTGGCAAAGCTTTCATCTTTTCTGACTTTTACGCCGTTTTGATCCACAAAATCAGCTAGAGAATAAAGAACAGAAACACCATTTTTATCTTTCTCCACAAACCAAATCTCATCTCTTCGCAGCAAATCATTGGATAATTGCCATGTATCATGGGTTGTAAAGATGAGCTGCGCATTTTTTGTGTTAATCTCCGTATTCAAAAAAGTTAAAACAATATTTCGGACCAACAATGGATGCAATCTAGCATTTAATTCATCAACAAAAATCACCCCGCCTGCTTTAAATACACTCTGCATCGCTGGGAACAGAGAAAACATCTTCAATGTTCCGCCAGATTCAGTGTTTAAAGGAATTGATGTCATTTCTTGAGAATCGATCATTTTATGCAAGGAATCAATAAGATAGCTCTTCTCATCACTATTTCCATCCTCGGATCTAAATTCTTCAACTTGAAATCCTTGAATAGTTTCATCAAAGGATGAAAAAAAGTCAACAACTCTCTTTTGAACATCTTTATCATCATTAAATCCGTGAGGAATCATTCTTGAACGAAAGGCATCTTGTATCGGGTCATCAAAATTAATAAATTCATTATTTAAAAACCAGTCTCGTATCAGTTTCAGTTTTGCTATTTTTAATTTTGCGCCTAACGATACAATAAGTGCCTCTCTTTCTAGTGCTATAGCGATATTTTTCGCGCTTTGTTTAGCAATGCCAGGGAACTCTATTTCTTGTCCCTTTTTGCGATAAAAAATTGTTCTATACTCTCTGGCTGTTTTTGCTTTACAATAAAGCCATTCTTCTAAAACTTCCTCTTGATTCAAAGAGAAGCCATACTGATAGGTTCTTTGACTTATATCCTTATTATCAACAAAAAAAACCTCGAATGTAGATTCATTCTCCCTGCTTGTTTTATCAAATAAGAATGGTGCAACTCTCATATGTTGTACATCGTCTTTTTGCTTGACATCGCTCTCGCCTCCGAATTTGAAAGACTCTGTGACATAATAGGTCATAAATTCAAAGGCTTCATAAATATTAGATTTTCCGCTTGCGTTTGCGCCATAAATGGCAGCAACCTTTAAAAGCTTATCGTTAGCTATGTTTACAATGTGTTCAGCATGTTCAGAAATCTTAGTAGAAGTTAGGTCTAAAGAGATTTCGTCCCTGAACGATTTGAAATTTTTGAAATTAAACTGTATTAGCATATTTTTCACACTCCTAATTATAGTATACCCATATTTTCTAAAAAAATCAACATATAAATAAGAATTTTTCACAACTATATGTTGGTTATTTTCGTCTAATCCAGCTCTTAGAGGCATAAATAACACAGGTCGTTTACGATGTTTATCATGAGTGGCTGCATTATGATGAAAAGTTAAATATAAGCAATTTTGGAGGGAGAGTGGTGGTAATCGAAAAGTCGTTTTAAATTGTCATAACTCTTAGTTCCATCATTCCAATAATCATGATTTCCTAAGACACAGAATCCAACAATCCTATTTTCTTCTAATTCATGGCTCTATTCTGATAATACCATCAATCCTGTCAAAATGTTTATCGAATGAGTATATCTCGGTTATGTCCCGCTGCAGCATTTGAATAGCCGCAGACGCATCCGACCAATCGATTTTCTTAGC